>Ga0268298_10000118_pt1 | contig 100255 bp, 99 predicted proteins | sample WWTPWeurt_MetaG_FD_194462 | JGI IMG/M metagenome (GOLD analysis project Ga0268298, IMG submission 194462) | Activated sludge microbial communities from WWTP in Nijmegen, Gelderland, Netherland - WWTP Weurt | ecosystem: Engineered > WWTP > Aerobic digester > Activated sludge | place...
CCCCCGAGAGCGCACCCCTCACCGCAACGATCAGCGAGGTGAGCTCGCTTCCCGATTCCGGTACCGTGCCACAGTACGAGGTGCGCGCCCTCATAGAACAGAAGGCAAGTTCGTCGGTGCCCCTGCGCGATGGGATGCTCGCCGATGTCGAGATCGTACGCGAATCCCAAGATAACGTGGTTCGGGTGCCCGTGAGCGCGGTGCACTACACCGATGGCACGCCGTACGTGACGGTACTCGAGAATCTCTCCGAAGCGGGGCGTACACAGGTGGGGGAGCGGGGCATCATCGATACCGCGGGGAGTACCTACACGAGCTACGACACCAAGGTCGAGCTTGGATTGCGTGGCACGTACTACGTCGAGGTGCGTTCCGGGGTGGCGGAAGGGAGCGTCGTTGCATTGGGTACACCCGTGTCGAAAAACGCGGAGAGTTCGGTACGTACGGGGTTTGGTGGTGGTCCTCCGCGCGAGCACACCGCAGATTGAGCTTGAGTCGCTTTCCGGTATGTCAGCGCACCCCCTTGTCGAGCTTACCCGGGTGGGTAAGAGGTACACGTTGAGTCCCACCATCACGACGGAGGTTCTCCGTGAGGTTGACCTTACCATAGACCGTGGCGAAACGGTCGCCATCGTCGGTCCCTCGGGGTCGGGCAAATCAACCCTGATGCACATCATCGGGTGCCTCGATACGCCGAGCTCCGGCACGTACCGGTTCGAGGGGAAGGATATCAGCACCTGTATGGATGATGAGCTGGCGGCGCTCCGCTCCACCCGCATCAGCTTCGTGTTCCAATCATTCCACCTCCTCGAGAGCAAGGATGTCTTTCAGAACGTGCTCCTACCGCTCCAGTACCGGCGGCATGACACGGTGCACGACTTTCACGAGCGCGTGGAGCGCGCGCTCGACAAGGCGCAGCTCCCGAAGGATCACTGGCACTACCGTCCGAGCCAACTGTCCGGCGGGCAGCGGCAGCGGGTCGCGATCGCTCGCGCCCTCGTTGCGGCCCCGGCTCTCCTCCTCGCGGATGAGCCGACCGGTAACCTCGACCGCAAGACCGGCGAGCAGGTCCTCGAAGCGCTTACCCACCTTGCTCGGGAAAGTGGCACGGCGGTGGTTGTGGTGACCCATGACGCGGAGGTGGCTCGCTCCGCCGGGCGCACCATCGAGATTGTCGACGGCGCGATACGACACACCGTATGAAGTATCGATACACCATGCATGAAGCGGGACAAGCGCTGCGTTCGAACCGGCTGCGCTCGGGGCTCACCGTGGTGGGGATCATCGTAGGTATCTTTGCGGTGACGGCCATGCTCGCGCTCGGTGAGGGGCTCTCCCAAAACGTGCTTGGTCGCATGAGCGCATTCTCGCAGGGAGATGTGTTGATACGCGGTGCGCTCACCCCGAAGGACCTTGCATGGGTCGCCGAGCAGCCGTACACACAGGGGGCCGTGGGTATCTTGGAGGTGAGCGGTGCCGACTTCGTTGCGCTCGGGGAATCGTTCGATGTGACCACGCGGGCGGTCTTGGGCGATTTCGCCGCCGTACAGCAGTTCACCCTTGCCGAGGGGGCAACGTATGACTTTACCGATCCCCTGTACCGTGAGCGCCACGCCGTGGTGACGACCGACCTTGATGACGCGGTACGAACAAAGACCGGCACGGGACTCATGGGGCAGGTGATCACCGTAGGGGGCCAACAGTACGAAATCGTGGCTAGCATGAAGGTTGCGTCCGCCGGTTTTTCGCGTAACGATGGGACCGTGTACCTCCCCTACCGGAGTGTCATCGGTACCCTTACGGACACGAGCGATTTCAGTTCGGTGGGGGTCAAGCTGAAGGACACCGGATACTTTGCGGTCGCCGGGGAACACCTCTTGAGGGGACTCAATGCCTCACGGCACCTTGCCACCGACAGCACGGACCTCTTCTCGGTCTCGAGCGCACAATCGATCATCGAATCGGCGCAAGAGACGACCTCCATGATCAGCCTCTTCCTCGGCATCGTGGGGGGTATCGCGCTCTTCGTGGGGGGTATCGGCACCATGAACATGATGCTCACCACGGTCACCGAACGTACGAAAGAGATCGGACTTCGCAAGGCGCTCGGAGCGCGACGCGTCGACATTCTCCTCCAAATACTCACCGAGTCGGTGTTCCTGACCCTTCTTGGCGGCGCCCTCGGGATCGCCCTCACGTTCGGGGCGGCACGGGTCGCGAACGACCTCCTTGGCGCCTCGAGCATGCTCTCGGTCATCGTGTCGTGGCGGGTCGTGGCGCTCGCGACCGGCGTTGCGATCGTTGTGGGCGTCGTGTTCGGTCTGTACCCGGCTTCCCGCGCGAGCGCACTGCAGCCGGTCGATGCACTGCGAGCGGAGTAAGAAGGGGGGTATCATATGTGATGTGGCGGTCTACGCAAACGAGGTTTTGCGAGGCGGCCCGGGTGACTTTGACCGTGCGTCGTTCGTGTCGTACACTGCAAAGATACGCGCACGTTTTATTGGCACGTTTCACCAATGCTCTAAATGGCCGCATGCCCTGTATGAACACCATCAGCACCGGACTACGCCAGTCGCGCCTGTTCACCAAGACCCGCAAAGAGGTGCCGGCGGATGAGACCGCCAAGAACGCACAACTGCTCATTCGAGCGGGGTACATCCACAAGGAGATGGCAGGCGTGTACGCCTACCTCCCACTCGGCATACGGGTTCTTGAAAAGCTCAAACACATTATCCGGGAGGAAATGGCAATGCTTGGATGCGCAGAGCTCCTCATGACGACTTTGCAGCGCAAGGAACTCTGGGAGAGTACCGACCGCTGGGATAGCGAGAAAGTCGATGTGTGGTTCAAGAGCCACCTTGCGGTCGGTGGTGAGATTGGGTTCGGGTGGAGCCATGAGGAGCCAATCGGCAACATGCTGCGCGACCATGTCGCGAGCTACCGAGACCTGCCTCTATCGGTGTACCAGTTCCAGACCAAGCTGCGCAATGAGCTTCGTGCGAAGAGCGGGATTCTCCGCGGTCGCGAGTTCCTCATGAAGGACGCGTACTCGTTCTGTGCGGATGAGGCGCAGCATGAGCAGGTGTACGAAGGTATGAAGGCTGCCTACCTGCGGGTCTTTGACCGTGCCGGGATCGGGAACGACACCTTCGTGACCTTCGCCTCGGGCGGTGCGTTCACCGAGTTCAGTCACGAGTTCCAGACGATCTGTGACGCCGGCGAGGACACCTGCTACGTGCACCGCGAGAAGGGGATTGCGATCAACGAAGAGGTGGCGCACGAACCGACCCTCCGCTCGCTCGGGGTGACACGCGACGAACTCACCCCGGTGCGAACGGTGGAGGTTGGTAACATTTTCAACTTTGGACGGCGTAAGGCAGAGCAGCTCGACCTCACGTTCACGGACGCTTCGGGCGTTGCCATACCCGTCTGGATGGGATCCTACGGCATCGGGGTGACCCGGCTCATGGGGGTCGTGGCCGAAACGCACGCCGACGAACGGGGAATCGTGTGGCCGGGGGCGATCGCACCGTTCGCGATCCACCTCGTGCGGCTCGGTCAGGATGAACAGGTGGTGAAAGCGGCAGACGACCTGTTCGCCGAGTGCTGTCAGCGGGGGGTGGAGGTGCTCTACGATGACCGTGACCTGCGTGCCGGTGAGAAGTTCGCCGACAGCGACCTCATCGGCATACCGACCCGTGTCGTGGTGAGTGAAAAAACACTGCATACCAACGAGTTCGAAACGGTCGATCGTGCTACGGGAGCGGTGACTGTACGATCTAGCGAGGCCCTTATCCGCTCTCATGCCACACACCGTGGCACGTGCTGAACCTTCGCGCTGATCCTCGTCTCATATGGGCATACGTAACACACTGTACGCACCATTCTCAAACGATATTGGTATCGACCTCGGTACGGCGAACAGCCTTGTCTACGTACGAGGGAAGGGTATCGTTATGAATGAGCCATCGGTGGTTGCCCTCAACCAGAAGACGGGGCAGGTGGTGGCAGTGGGGAGGCGCGCAAAGGAAATGCTCGGGCGTACGCCCCAGCACATACGTGCGGTGCGGCCACTCGTGAACGGCGTGATTTCCGACTTCGAGGTGACGGAGGAAATGCTCGCATACTTTTTGCGTACGGCACAGCGAGGCACCCGTGCGTTCGTAGGGCCGCGTGTGGTGGTCGGAGTACCTTCGGGAATTACGAATGTGGAGTCTCGTGCGGTACGCGATGCGGCAAAGAGTGCCGGCGCGCGCGAAGTGTACATTGTCGAGGAGCCGCTCGCGGCGGCGATTGGTATGCGCCTTGCGGTCCATGAGGCGCGTGCACACATGGTGGTCGACATCGGCGGGGGGACCACGGACATCGCGGTGATGGCCTTGAATGGGCTCATCCGCGCGAAGAACCTGCATGTTGCGGGCGATCGACTTAATGCGGACATCGTGACGCACCTGCGTGATGAGTTTAAGATTGTCATAGGAGAAACAACCGCCGAGGATCTCAAGTTTGCGGTGTGCAGCGTACTCGATGGGGCAGCTCCCTTAGAGGCGCCGGTGCGTGGACGTGACCTGGTGACGGGGTTGCCCAAAGAGGTAATGATCACCGGTGAGGATGTGCATGAAGCAGTGCGGGGCAGCGTCGACACTATTGTTGAGGGTGTTCGTTCGGTACTCGAGGAAAGCCCCCCGACCGTTGTGTCCGATGTGATGCAGGTGGGTATTCACCTCACGGGCGGGGGTGCTCTCATACGTGGTGTGCCCGAGCTCCTTGTGTCGCTCTTGGAAATACCGGTGAATGTGGCAAATGAACCTTTGACAACGGTCGTACGTGGTGCCGGCATGATTGTCGAACAGCTGCGTGCATTTCATGATATACTCCTTGATGAAGATGCTCTCCCCGCATTCGAAAACAACTAGGCGTGTACTGGGACTCGCGCTTCCTGCAGTGTTGGTGGCGTTCATGGTTCTCTTCCTGGTCGTGCGAGTGCCCGTACCCGCCGCGCTTTCCGACGTGGGGCACGCCGCCACGGCACCCCTCTGGAAAGCGCGCGAATCTGTGCGCGCGACCGTCGTTGCGACGTATGAGTCACTGGAGGGAACCGAGGCGCTCGTGAGCGATAACGCGGCACTTCGGAACGAGCTATCGATCATGCGTCGTGAGAATTTCGCGGCGCGGGGGCTCGAGCGTGAGAACGCTCGTCTGAAGGCTTTACTTGGAAGGGGTAACGAAAACCCCGTTACCGCAGCGGTGATCAATGATGAGCGGTATGCTCCGCACGATTCATTCGTGCTCGATCGTGGTTCCGCACAAGGCGTAGAGGAGGGCATGGTCGTGACGACTGCCGAGGGGGTTGCCCTCGGTACCATCGTACGGGTACTCACCGAGAGCTCGGTCGCATCGCAGTTTTCCGCACCCGACCTGGAAACGAGTGTCGTTGTTGAGGCGAGCTCGACCTCTCTGCAGGTACCCTTTACCGGCCAAGGGGCAGGTACCCTCGTGTTCAGAGCGCCACGTGATCTGGCTATTCACGAAGGTGATTTGCTCACCCTGCCCTCATTCAATAGCTACCCGCTCGGGGAGGTCGTGTTCATCGATAGTGCACCGGAGGAGGCGCACAAGACCGTGTACGCTCGCCAGAGTGTACGGCCCTCCGAGGTACGGTATGTGCTCATACATACTCTCTCCGCCGTCCCGGCAACGACGAGTCGGGGAGTGGTACCGTGAAGCGTGTATGTCCAGGGTGACCCCTCCACGTGGTATACGTTCACATCACGTGCTGCGTAGTGTGGCATTCGTGTCGCTCCTGCTCCTTGCAGGCGTCGGTCCGTGGTGGCTTTCACTCGTGGGCGCATCCCTCGCACTCCTTTTCTGGGGAGCGTACGAAGTGTTGCTCGTGGGATGCTACCTGGATGTGCTTGCCGCCGCACCCGTGACGTTGCCGTTCGGGGGGTTCACCTATACCGTCATATTGCTCGGTGCCTCGATCATCGCGTATACGCTGCGTCGCGTATTCCGCGATCGCCTGTCACTGTGAGGACATGCCGGGGTAGTCGCTCTAATGCCTGTGGTATGGTGTGTAGCACGACGCGGTAGGCGGCATTCGCTAGGAGCATGGTCTGGCACAAACGAACAACGAAACATGATGGAGAAATCTCTCCCGAAGAGATCCTCATCGATGCACGCAACCTGCCTGCGCACGAAACAGGTGCGCTCGAGGGAAAGCTCAGTCGCCCCGTCCGGATCGGACTGTTCGGTCCCCTGACGTTTCTGCTGGTGATGACAGGCGCGGTGCTTTTTGGCCGCTTACTGCAGCTCATGGTGATCAACGGCACCTTCTATGTTCGTCTGTCGGAGCAGAACAGGCTCGACCACGTCACCGTTCCTGCGGAACGAGGCATCATCTACGATCGTGGGGGAAGGGAACTCGCATGGAACAAGCCGCGCACGATCGACGGGCGCGATGAGGGGTATGATGCGCGCGCCTACGCGACCACGACTGGCATGGGACACGTGCTCGGGTACGTACGTATGCCCGTGCGTGACGTGCGTGGCTCTCTTCCCCATGGCGGTATTGAGGGTGTCGCGGGTGTCGAACTGGCCTTCGACACGTTACTTCGTGGGGAGCCCGGGGTGAGCATTCTTGAGACCGATGCCGGTATGCATGTCGTGAGTCAGAGCGTCTACGCGCCCCCCGTGCCCGGTTCATCGATTCGGTTATCGCTCGATACAACGCTCACCGCGCTCCTCGGAGAAGCGCTGCGGGACACCATTGAGACCATAGGCTTCATGGGCGGGGCGGGAGCGCTCATGGACGTGCACACCGGCGAGATCATTGCCCTCTCGAGCTATCCCGAGTACGATCCTCATGTACTGCTTTCCGGTGACCCGGAGGGTATCGGGCGATACGCGACCGATCCGCACACCCCCTACCTCAACCGTGCGCTGTCAGGTCAGTACACCCCCGGGTCCATCGTAAAGCCGTTTATCGCGGCCGCAGCACTCAATGAGGGGGTTGTCAACGAAGACACAACGATCGTTTCGACCGGTGAGTTGCGTGTGGAGAACCCCTACGTTCCGGGGAGTTACACGGTATTTCGTGACTGGCGTGCACATGGACCCGTCGCGGTACGTCGTGCGTTGGCGGTGTCTTCGGATGTGTACTTCTACGAGGTGGGCGGTGGGTACGGTGACCAGCAGGGCCTTGGCATCACGCGCATCGGTGACTACCTGAAGCGGTTCGGGTTCGGCGTACCGACCGGTATCGCTCTTGCCGGGGAAGCGTATGGTGTGGTGCCCTCGCCGGAATGGAAAGCGAATACCTTTCCGGACGATCCGACCTGGCGCCTGGGTAATACGTACCACACAGCCATCGGTCAGTATGGATTCCAAGCAACCCCCCTTCAAGCGGTACGTGCGACGGCAGCCATCGCGAACGGTGGCCTGTTGCTTACGCCACGCGTGGAAACAGAGCACACTCCGTATGGCGCACGTTCGCTCGACATACCGTATGCCGTGCTTGAGATCGTGCGTGATGGTATGCGTGATGCCGTGCTCGAAGGCACGGCGGCTCAGCTCAACGTGCCGTATGTGGCAATCGCGGCGAAGACGGGTACCGCAGAGGTTGGCGTACACAAGGAGTTCGTGCACGCATGGGTGATCGGTTTCTTTCCGGCAGACGCACCTCGCTACGCGTTCGCGCTCCTCCTCGAAGAGGGGCCCACGGGAAGCCCCCGGGGTGCGCCGTACGTGATGCGTGCCTTTTTCGATCGGGCACACGAGCTCGTGCCGGAGTACTTTGAGGTAAAGTGAGGGAAGTCCCGTACGAAAAGGCTATCCACACGGCACGGCTGGTGCGTCTCTTCGCTCTGTGGTACGGTTTCTGTGTATACGTGTATAAAAGGATTACTGTTGTATTATTAGTATATTAATCATTTCGTACTGCCGCGAGCGGTACACACAGAGTCGTATGTCCATTAAGAAACACGTGGCACGCATCATCGCACTGGGAGTAAGTGGCGCTCCCTTGCTTGCGTTCGCCGCAACGGTGAACGCCAGTTACGTCACCGACCTCATCACCGCGGTCGGCAACATCGTTTCCGCGTTGATCCCGGTCCTGATATCCATAGCAGTACTCATCTTCATTTGGGGTATCGTGCAGTTCGCGATTGCCGGCGATGAATCCCAGCGTGCCGAAGGAAGGCAAAAAATGATATGGGGTGTGGTCGCATTGGGTGTCATTGTGGCACTCTGGGGCTTGGTCGCGCTTCTGGTGCAGATATTCGGTTTGAATACGGGAGAGAAACCGTACAAGGACATCGTGACACCCATAACAAGCAGATAGAGAAGGGTGTCACATCAGCATCAAAAAAGATTGAGATACGCCCCGCGGCTACACCGATGGGCGTATCTCGTGTGGTGTAGAAAAGCTTGTTTCAACGCATGCATACACAAGGAAGTCCGACGCGGCACTTTGTTTTTCGTTTCTTGGGGATAGAGGCGGCGTTGCATGCACCTGTCGCATATGTGTTTGCCACCACATCGTCGATGGTCAACGGCACGTATGCGGTGGATTTGGTGCAAAAGGCAGGGGTTATCGCTTCCATGCTCATACCCCCCTGCATCGCGGTAGGAGTCATTGTGTTCCTAATCGGCGCGATACGGCTCATCGCACGAGGTGCGGATGCACACGAGCGCATTCGGGGGAGAAAGAACATGCTCTGGGGCGTGATCGGTCTCTGCCTTGCGGTTTCGGTATGGGGTGTCGTGGCATTACTTACCAACACCTTTGGTCTTGATACCGCGGCGCGCCCACCTCTGCCTACCACCCCCCCGCTCCTCAGGTGAAATGCAAAAATGTATTGGCAGGGGTCCCCGTGCGGGTGTACCATGGGCACATGGTGCTACGCGGTTGTTCTCGTTGTCATGCCTGAAACTCTACAAAAATTCGTTGGAAGCGTTACCAAGGAGATCCTGAACCCTATTCTCGCGGTCATCTTCGCCCTCGCGCTCGGGTACTTCCTATGGGGCCTCATGGTGTTCATGGTGAATGCTGCGGGGAGTGGCAAACAGGAGGAAGGGCGTTCTCACATGCTCTGGGGCGTGATCGGTATGACCATCATGGTGGGGGCGTTCGCGATTATCCAGATTGGCCTCGCCACGTTCGGTATCACCGATCTGCCGGATGGGTTGCCGAAGTAGTGTAAAATCCGCATGAGCACTATCCCAGAGTGGCCGGGCGCCGATTTTGTGGGGGCGGGAAACGCCGTGCCCTCGGCGGCACAAACGTTCGGCGGATGGCTTGCTAAGGAGATCCTGAACCCTATTCTCGCGGTCATCTTCGCCCTCGCGCTCGGGTACTTCCTATGGGGCCTCATGGTGTTCATGGTGAACGCTGCGGGGAGTGGCAAACAGGAGGAAGGGCGTTCTCACATGCTCTGGGGCGTGATCGGTATGACCATCATGGTGGGGGCGTTCGCTCTGATCCAGCTTGCGTTGAGCACGTTCGGTATCAGCAAGCCCGTCGAGGGGATACCGGTCGGTATCGTGGAGGTGTCACTGCGGAACGCGTGAACACGCTACTCAAGCCATGGTCAGTCGAAACCCCCCTACGGGGACGTTACTTGGTTCTGCCTTTCTGTGTGTGGGCTGTTTTGGGGTGGTAGCGCCGGGTCTCTCGTGCTCAAATTAACAGCGCTCCTACGTGGTGGACCTGAGGGGAGTCGAACCCCTGACCTCTGCAATGCGAATGCAGCGCTCTACCAACTGAGCTACAGGCCCTCAAGCGAGACTATACCATAGTGCGTGTCGTGTCGCACGGTCACAGCCCGAGTACGACCGGTATCACGATCGGGCGTTTGTTCGTTTTCTGAAGGAGGAAGCGTTCCACCGATTCCGTGATGCCCTTGCGCACATACTCGAAGTCGATCGGATTCGCGTTACGGGTGGCATCTGCAATCGCTTTCTTCACGATTACTCGCGCTTCGCCGAGTAACTCCTGGCTTTCCCTCAGATACACGAAGCCGCGTGAAATGATGTCGGGACTCTTGCGCAACTCGCCCGTCCGTGCGTTCACGGTGGCGATAATTACGAACATACCATCTTGAGAGAGCGTTTTGCGGTCGCGTATCACCACCTCCTGGACGTCGCCGACCGATAGGCCGTCAACCATCATGAGCGAGTTCGGTGCCTTGACGTCGAGCACGTGGAGCTCCTTGCCTTCGATGATGTCAACGATGGTGCCGTTGTCGGGTATCACGATGCGCTCTTTCGGGAACCCGGCATCGATGTTGGCTTGGGCGTGGCAGCGCAGCATCGAGTGGTATCCGTACCCGGGCATGAAGAAGCGGGGATTTACCTTCTGACGTATCCACACAAGTTCTCCCGTGTTACCGTGTCCGGTCGAATGTACGTCGGACGCGCGGTAGTGAATGATTCGCACACCGTGCCGGTAGAGGTTGTCTTTGAGTTTTTGTACGGAGAGCTCGTTGCCAGGAATGACAGAGCTTGAGAGCACAACGGTGTCCCGTTCGCTCAAGGTGATACTGCGGTGCTTCTTGGTAGCGATGCGCATGAGCGCCGCAAACTCTTCACCCTGCGCACCGGTTGCAAGGACTACAATGCGGTCGGCGGGGTGGTCGCCGATTTGTTCCGCCGAAATGATTGTTTCCGGACGTACCTTGATGCGGCCCGCCAGACGTGCGATTTCGATGTTGGTACGGATGGAGCGCCCCTCCATGATAACTTTCTTATTCAATCGCTCACACACACTAATGATGTGAATGAGGCGTTCGAACTGACTCGCAAAAGTACCGATGATGAGGCGTCCCTGCACGTTGACGATGATGTCCTCAAGGGTACGGTGTACCACCGATTCCGGTATCGAGAAACCGCCCTTTTCAGCGTTTGTGCTGTCGGCGAACAGAAGGATGTTGTTGCCGGTGCCAATCTCGCTCCATACCTTTTCTTCGCGCGCACTCGGTGTGCCGTCTTCGTGATCGAGCTTGAGGTCGCCCGAGATGACGATATTGCCGTACCGTGTTTCCACGACGACGCCACACGAATCGGAGATCGAGTGTGTGACGGGAAAGAAACGTACGACTGTCGACCCCATGGTTACCTTGCTGATACGGTCGACAACGATAATTTCGGGCTTGGGGAGGTGCGGAAACTCCTCCTGTCGTTTCTTGATGAGGAGCGCCGTTACCTCGGTACAGTAGACCGGCAAGCTCCCCAGGCGTTCGAGGATGTAGGGGAGACCGCCGATGTGATCAAGGTGTCCGTGCGTTATGACGATACCACGTATCTTGTCCTTTCGCTGTTCAAGGTATCGAGTGTTCGGCAGAATGTAGTCGATGCCGGGGGATTCTTCATCGGATATAAACTGGAATCCCGCGTCTGAAACAATAATGTCCTCGGGCGTTTCCACCACCACCATGTTTTTGCCGACCTCCTCGACACCGCCAAGTGGAACGATACGCACGCCATTCTCGGGGACGGGCGGGAGCACGCTCTCTTGTTTCTTGGCGGGTAAACGGTCGCCGCTACGAACCATGGGAACGCGCGGCGAGCGCTGGGCGAGCGTACGTGCGTGGGAAGCGGGATTTCGTCTGTTCCCGGGTCGTGTAGGGTGTGTGTGTGCCGAGGCATCACGTCTTACCACCGCTCCCCCCCTCGGTCTTTCACGACGCGCAGGTTCACCTGGTATGCCGAGGCGCCTCGGTGGGGTGCGTCGATGCGCCTCGTTGGCGTTCGTGTGGGAAGAGGGAACACCGACCTCGGGGGTACCCTGCTGTGGTTTGGTTTCGTGGAGTGTACGAATGACGGGACGCCGTCCGTGCGGGCGGCGGTCGTATCTATGAGCTGGCTCGCGTGTCATATGCATTGTCTACTGAATAAAAATACTGACTAAAAATGGCTATGCAGGGAATGGCTCGTGGTAGCGAAAATCCGTCACCGATGCATACACGACATTATGGGGCGCTACAGCACTACATGAGGAACAATTCGCCTCTGTGCCGAATTATGCGTCGCAGGAGTAGCGTTGCTTGCAGCATACCACCGCAGAGTGTGTTGCGCAACCACCCCTACACCACCTCAACACTGTGTACAACCCCAGGACCGCGCTACAGGCGCCGAGCCACGTACAGTTCAGGTGCGTGCGCAAGGTGCTCTTCCAGGGAGCCTCGAGACAGCAACCCCTCCTGAGCACCTACGTATTGCACCACGGACATCGAGTTGATGGGTGCCCATCGCAGTGCCGTAGGCACATCGAAGCCGAGCGCAAGTGCCGAGGTAAAAGTGGAAGAGAACGCGTCTCCCGCTCCGGTTCGGTCGACCGGTGGTGCGGGGTCAGGATACATGGGCATATGCCACACACCATCATTTGCGAGTGCATACGCACCGCGCGGACCGTCCGTAATAACGGGAATCGTGGGACCAAGCTCTTTGATGCCGGCAAGGAGAGTCGGTACATCCTTACTCTCGGTCGCGAGGATCTGCTGGGCTTCCTCCTTGTTGCAAAAGAAGAGTTCGCAGGTTTCGTAGATGTCGTGTAGAGTCTCGTTGCCGAGGAGGATTTGGAAGGAACCCGGTTGGAACGCAAGGCGCGTACCGGGATGACTCCGCACGTACGCCGCGATGTCGTGCATGTACTGCACGCCGTGCTCACCGATCGACGAAAGGTACAACCACTTCGGTGTTCCCATGTCGGGTACAACGTAGTCGTACGTCTCGTGCTTGATGAGAATGGTGCGTTCGGGACCGTACCGAAGTACGTAGTGGTGGTTCGTTTCTTTACCCGCGTGCACATCGACGAATCGTGTGTCAACTCCCTCGTGTGTAAGCCACTGCATAATTTCCTCACCACCCGCGTCATTGCCTACGTCACACACGAGGCCGGTTCGAAGTCCGAGGCGTTTTGCCGATACTGCCGCGTTCGGGCTGTTGCCGACAGCGGGTACGTTGACGGCACCCTCGAACTCAAGCTTATCGCCAAAGTACATGGAGAGTACGTCGCGGCCGGACAGGTCTTTGGTGACGATCGCCCTATCCTTGCGCAACTGTATAAACTCGTCGGTGGTAATGTCGCCTATCGCGATAAAGTCGAACTCTTCCATGTGTGAAGGTGTCAACGAATAATAATGGTACAACGGCATCAGGCGCGTTTGATCCTCATTGTACCAGAGGCCATAGGTGGCGGCACCTGTCGGTATGCACACGGTCGTTTGGTAGCACGGTGCCGTTGTTGTATACTTGTGGCTACAACGAACCCTTCCGTACAGGGGTTTGGTATGTTTGTGTATGGCACTGGATGTCATAAAAGTTATAGCACCTGCCGCACTCACGTTTTTTGTCGGCATGGCCCTCACCCCTATCGTACTGCGGTACCTATACCAATTTAAGTGTTGGAAAAAGCGTTCGGGAAAGCTCAAGGGGTACGCGGGTGGCGAAACCCCCATCTTCAACCAACTGCACCACGAGGTTGGTATACCCCGCATGGGGGGTATCGTGGTGTGGGGGAGCGTGCTCTGCACGATTGCCGGCTTGTGGGTGCTGGAGCGGCTGTTCGGTGGTGTAACGCTTGGCAAGCTTGAGTTCCTGTCCCGTACCCAGACATGGCTCCCTGTGTGTGCGCTCGTGGTCGGTGCGATTGTCGGGTTCGTCGACGACCTCTTTGAGGTGCGTGGGCACACTTCTCACTTCGCGGGCGGACTTTCGCTCACCAAACGGCTCATTGTCGTTGGGCTCGTGTGCCTCTTTGCTGCGTGGTGGTTTTACGAAAAACTTGGTGTCTCGACCGTATCGATCCCCTTCAAGGGGGTTGTAGACCTTGGCATACTGTTCATTCCGTTTTTTTTGCTCGTGGGAATGGCCGTGTACGCGGGAGGGGTGATCGATGGCATCGATGGGTTGGCCGGGGGTGTGTTCGCAATCATTTTCACCTCGTACGGTATGATCGCGTTCTCCCAGGACCAGATTGACCTCGCCGCGTTCTGCGGTGCGGTGCTCGGCGGTCTGCTTGCGTTCCTGTGGTACAACGTACCGCCCGCTCGTTTCTACCTGACCGAGACCGGTGTCATGGGGCTTACGCTTGCGCTTACGATCGTCGCGTTCACGACCGATACGTTAGGGGGAGGGAAGGGCGTGTCCGTGTTGCCGCTCATTGCCTTCCCCCTCGTTATCACCGTCATTTCCGATGTGGTCCAGGTGCTCTCGAAACGATACCGAGGCAAAAAGGTGTTCAAGGTTGCTCCCATACATCACCACTTTGAAGCGATTGGCTGGCCGTCGTACCAGGTGACCATGCGTTATTGGATCCTCTCCGCCGTAACGGCGTTCCTGGGAGTATTGCTTGCGCTTGCGGGAGCGCTTACGGTATGACCTCTCCGACCACCTTATTGCATCGTCCGGATCGTTTTTTGCTCGGCGTGACCGTAGTGTTGGTGATTGTCGGATTCTTTTTGTTCAGCTCCGCATCACTCGGCCTATTGGCGCGAACCGGAGTGCGCTTTTCCGATGTCGCGATAACCCAGTTCGTAGTCGGAGTGTGTGGAGGGTTCATCGCGCTCGCGATCTTCATGCGTATACCGTATCGTACGTACCGTATGTTCGCACCTTACGCGTTTGTATGCACCTTGGTGCTGGTGTCGCTTGTGTTCGTGCCGGGCCTCGGGTATGGCGCGAACGGTGCGCGTCGGTGGCTTTCGGTGTTCGGGTTCTCGTTTCAGCCGGCGGAACTCCTGAAGGTGACATTCGTACTGTGCTTGGCATGGTACTTCAGCAGGTACCATGCAAAGTTGGATGACGTACGTTTTGCGGTGGGAGGGCTTGTGGCCCTGCTCGCTGCGAGCGCCACACCTCTTCTGTTGCAGCCTGATACCGGCACCTTCACCATCCTCTGCGTCACCGGTGGCGCCATGTGCATTGCGGCGGGTGTACCGGTACGGTACCTCGCGCTCCTCGTGGCGTTTCTCGCGGGAGGATTGTTGCTGCTTGCGCTTTCACGTCCGTACCTTATGGAGCGGGTAACCACGTTTCTCGACCCGGGACAAGATCCGCGGGGCGCCGGGTACCAGATCAAGCAGTCGCTCATCGCCATCGGGTCCGGTGGATTGTTCGGGGTCGGTTTTGGTCAGAGTGTTCAAAAGTTCAGTTATCTCCCCGAGCCGATTGGCGACTCCATATTCAGTGTTGCGGGAGAAGAGTTCGGGTTCGTGGGCACGACCGCGATTATTGGGCTATTCGTGTTCTTTGCGATGCGCGGCTTGACCATTGCCATGCGAGCACCGGATCGGTTCGGTGGCTTGATTGTCGTGGGAATCATTACCTTGCTTATGACCCAAACGTTCTTTAACATCGGCTCCATGGTGGGTCTCATGCCTCTCACGGGGGAACCGCTCGTCTTTATCAGCCATGGCGGCACCTCGCTTCTCCTGGCGCTCGCGAGCGTCGGCATCATTCTGAATGTCTCGCGGTACATGGTCGCCCCGCATGTGCGAACGGTATGAAAATAGCATTCACCGGAGGCGGTAGTGGTGGGCATTTTTATCCGCTCATTGCGGTTGCGGAAGAGGTGAATGCGCTCGTGGATGAGCGTCGTTTGGTCAAACCGGACCTCTACTACCTTTCCGAGGCCGAGTACGACCCCGCACTTCTCTACGAGAACGAGATTGAGTTCCGGCGGGTGGTGTCGGGGAAGCGTCGAGTGTACGCGTCCCCACGGAACACGCTCGACATGTTCAAGGTTGCCCTTGGGGTACCCGCGGCATTCTCGCAGCTTCTGCGCATCTACCCCGATGTCCTCTTCAGTAAGGGCGGGTACGTGTCGGTGCCGGTGGTGTATGCGGCGCACCTCCTGCGCATACCGGTATTCATCCATGACTCGGATGCGGTCCCCGGGCGCGCGAACCTCTGGGCCGCCAGGTACGCCGAACGGATTGCGATCAGTTACCCGGAGGCAGCGGCACACCTCAAGCAATTCGCCGATCGTATCGCATGCGTGGGTAACCCGGTGCGCAAGGCGGTGCGGAGCCCCCTAACCCACGATGCACATACCTATTTTCAGTTCCTGCCGGAGCTCCCCACGCTCTTTATTGTGGGGGGGTCCCAGGGTGCGGAGGCGATTAACAACACGGTTTTCCAGGCGCTCGGTGAGCTCCTGAACGATTTTCAAATCATCCATCAGGTGGGCAGGAAGAATTACGCATCATACAAGGAAATACTTAGCGTCAGCTTCAAGGATCACCCCCACATCGGACGGTACCGTCTGTTTCCCTACATGCGCGCGCTCGATATACGTATGGCTGCGGGCGCCGCCGATCTCATCATTTCTCGAGCCGGTAGCGGTTCCATTTTTGAGATTGCGTGCTGGGAAAAACCGAGTATTCTCATACCTATTCCCGAGGAGGTGAGCAGGGATCAGCGGCAGAACGCGTTTGCATACGCTCGTGCGGGCTGCGCAGAGGTGATCGAGCAGGACAACTTCACCCCGCACATCTTTCTCAGTGAGGTGCGACGTCTCCACGATGATTCCGCACTCCTCGCCAAAATGCGTGAGAGCACGAAAGGGTTCGCGCGGCCGGGTGCCGCGCGGAAGATCGCCGAAGAGCTTGTGGCGATGGCCCTCAAGCACGAACTGTGACACGCCACCACCATGGAACCCTCAGGAACCCCAACCGTAGTGACAAAGGTCGTGACCCGTATCGCGCCGAGCCCGACAGGCTTGTTCCACGTTGGTACCGCACGCACCGCGCTCTTCAATTTCCTCTATGCGCGGCACCACGGCGGTACGTTTATGGTGCGTATCGAAGACACGGACCGTGCGCGCAGCACCCAGGTGTTTGAGGAAGACATTCTCGCGGGACTCAAGGCTCTCGGTATGGAGTGGGATACGTTCGTGCGGCAGAGCGAACGGGTCGCTCGTCACAGTGCATGCCTTCAGGACCTCGTGGCGGCCGACCGTGCGTACGTATCCGAGGAGCCTGCGCGGGATGACCCGGCTCGCACCGTGCGGGTGGTGCGTCTCAGGAACAGGGGTCGTACGATCACGTTCCGCGACGAGGTGCGTGGCGACATCACCTTCGACACCACCGAGCTCGGCGACCTCGTGATCGCGCGCTCGCTCGACGATCCGCTCTACCACTTTGCGGTCGTGGTGGACGATGCTGATGCCGGGGTGACGCATGTCATACGCGGTGAGGACCACATATCGAACACACCGCGCCAGATTCTCATCCAAGATGCGCTCGGCTTCTCCCGGCCAACCTACGTACACCTTCCGCTCATCCTTGCCCCCGACCGCTCAAAGCTCTCAAAACGTAAGGGGGCGGTCGCCGTGACCGAGTACCTCGCACGTGGGTTCTTGCCGGAGGCGATCGTTAACTTCCTCGCACTCCTGGGGTGGAACCCGGGTACCCCGCAAGAGGTGTTCTCCCTCGAGGAGCTCGTGGCCGCTTTTTCGCTCGAGGGCATTCAGAAGGGCGGGGCGGTGTTTGATCTCGAGCGGCTCAAGTGGCTCAACCGAGAGCACCGCAAGCGACGCGAGCCGGCGCACATCGCACGGGACGTGCTCGCCGCCCTTGCCGAACATCCGGAGATCGCCGCCGTAGCGGAGCGTTCAGAGCGAGCGTTTGCCGATATGCTTGAGCGGTACGCGACGACCGGTGAGCTTAAGGATGCCATAGAGCACGGAGAGTTCGCTTTTTATGAAACCCGTCCGTCGTACGCACCTGCGATGCTTGTATGGGGGAAAGATTCAGCACCATCCCGGGTGAGGGAGCGTCTTTCGCACGTACGTGATCTCCTCGCCTCAATTGTCGAAGAATGCTTCATATACGACACGGTTAAAGAGGCGCTCTGGGGCTACGTCGAGGGGGAAGGGCGGGGCGCCGTGCTCTGGCCCGTGCGCGTGGCTCTTTCCGGCAAAGAACGTTCCCCCGACCCCTTCTTGCTCCTCGAAGCGCTCGGCAGGAATGAATCGTTAATGCGGCTCGACGCGGCGATCGCGTGTTCTGAGACACCATGAGCACCTCGAATCGTTACTCACACAGGATAGCCGTACGTGCGTTTGCCGTGGGGGTGATTGCGTGTGTGTTCTGTATCGGGCTTCTCTGCTCGCGCACATACGCACAGACTGCCGATGAGCTCCGTGCCAAGATTGCCGATAGTCAGAAACAGCTCGCCGAGATCGAGCGGGAGATCAAACGGTACGAATCCGAACTCAACCAGGTCGGCGCGGAGAAGAAGACACTCCAGAGCGCGATACGGGAGCTCGATCTCTCACGCAAGAAGATCCAGACCGACATTCGCGCGACGGAGCAAAAGATCACCTCGACCGACCTTGAGATCGAGGAACTTGAGCGCGAGATCGAGATCAAGGATCTTGAGGTGCGGCGTAACCGCGACGCGATTGCGGAGCTCTTCCAAAACATCGATTCTCTTGAGAGTACAACGCTCATCGAGCTCGTGTTGGGGCACGACTCGCTCGCGGAGGTGTGGGATGCTGTTTCTCAACAGGCGGCACTTAGGGACTCGCTTCGAAAGGACATCGCGGCGCTTGAGGCCCTGCGGCGCGAGTATGAAGCGGCGCGGGGGCGTTCCCTCGCGAAGCGCGACACACTCGATGTGCTGAAGGGAGAGCTCTCGGGCCAAAAGAACTCACTCGACCAGACGCGGGGCCAAAAAGACACACTTCTCGGAAGAACGAAGAGCAGAGAGTCGAACTACCAGGCCCTCCTTGCGGAGAAAAAAGCGGCACGCGAGAAGTTCGAGAAGGAGATGGCCGCGTACGAGTCGCAGCTCAAGTTTATCCTCGACCCAAGCACCATACCGGCCGCGGGGAGCGGTGTCCTGCGTTGGCCGTTCGAAGCGGACTCCATGGCACGGTGCGCGTCGCTCGAAAGTGCACTCGGCAACCCGCAGTGCATAACCCAGTACTTCGGCGACACGGAGTTCGCGCGTTCGGGTGCCTACAACGGCAAAGGCCACAACGGCGTTGACTTCGGGGTGCCTCCGGGTACGAAAGTCATCGCGTCGCTCGGGGGCACGGTGACCGATGTCGGGAACACCGACGCGGTGTCCGGCTGCTACAGCTACGGCAAGTGGGTCCTCGTAAAGCACGGCAACGGCCTTTCGACCATGTACGGACACCTCTCGTCGATCAGTGTGTCGCCCGGGCAAAGCGTGTCTACCGGGCAGCTCCTTGGGTATAGCGGGAACACCGGGTACTCGACCGGTCCGCATCTCCACTTTACGGTGTACGCATCCGGTGCGGTGTCGGTAAAGAAGCTCGGCGACTTCACGGGCAAGGTGACCGGCTGCTCCGCGGCGCCCATGCCGGTGTCCGCGTACAGCGGGTACCTGGATCCGATCAGTTATCTCTAACGTTATACACCCACATCATGCAGGAAGAAAAACAGCCACAGCAGCTTCACATCGCGATCGGCGACACGAAGCCCACGTACGCGAACAGCGTCAAGATCAACGTGACCGACGAAGAGGTCATCCTACAGTTCGCCCTCGTACAGCCGGGTGAGGGTAGGGGAGTGCTGGTCTCCGAGGTGGTCCTTTCTCCCAAGCACGCGATCCGTTTCAAGAGCGCGCTCGATGAAACCATCAAGAAGCACTTCACCCGGCACTTGCCGGCGTAACACGGTGTTCACCGAGGGAGCGTCGTTCAACTACGCCGTCGCCATCGGCCTCTGTGCGGTGTATTTCCTCCTCGATGTGCTGTACGCTCGCCACACCAAGTTCCGTGGTGCGTAACAAAACCGGCCGATGCAGGCCCGTAACAACGGTCGGTGTGCGCGGCCATCCACCTCCTTATACACACACGGTGGTCGGGGTGCTTTCGTACGTCGAGAACTCGCTGCACGTGTTCCCGATCATGTCTCGGTTAATGGACGGGCACATACCAGGGGGTTCGCTACGAGGCGAGAAGTGTGTGAGTGTAAAAATTCCCTGCGGTCCGGAATTCGGTATGCGATAATATTGTGCGACACACAATGCATAACGTAGGAGGGTTATGCGGTGTGGTATAGGGAAGTGTTCGATGGTAGGTACCATGTACTTGAACTTTAAATTAATCACTGCCAACGCTTTCGAAGCGTATGAGCTATGAGCAAAGAAGGACGAGATTTGTTAGCCATAAACGTCGCGGTATTCTCACTGGTATTTTTGATCGATACCTTGTACCAGGGTCTATAGTTTTCGTGATCGATCCCGTTATAGCAGTGCCGATACTCATAGCGGACTGTTTTCAGGTTGGTACGCACAGCAACTGCCAAAGTTCTTTCAAAAATAGCGAGAGGCGAGGGAGAAGGTACCAACTGTCCATGTACTTTGAGTGGTGCTTTTTAAAGATCATTAGAATGTCGCAAAAGGTATATTGTGCGACATGGGGTGGATAGCGTATCGGTGCCCCCTCGCACGGCCTGTGTGTGCGGTATGGGCGGCTGATACAAGAAGTTTGGAAGGTCTTCGCGTTTTGTTGGACGGCGTCTTCCCCATTGCTTGTGGGTTTTAAATTTCCAAGGTTCCGCATTGCTGTGTGCACGTGAGTTACCCTGATCGGCGTGAGAGCCTTGCGATATGCTTTTGGTACTTCCCCAGCACCCCAAACCGGTCGACATTCCTGGAGAGGCGTACGAGGCCGTCGAACAACCGAGTAGGTATCAATTGCTACGTCCAGTGAGAAATAGCAACGAGTGTGTTTCGTTGGCGCCGCCGTATTTATCCTGCGCCGCTTTGCGTGTCGCGGTGTGATCCCCATTGGTATTGGAGCACGTCTATACTATGCGATGTATAAAAACGTTTCGTACAGCGGCGCGATGCCGGAATGGCTACTACAATACGTTTCCTATGAAGAACCATACCACCCTACGTGCGGCCATGGCGCTTGTGATCGGTGCAACGCTTATCCTGCCGGTCGTGCCCCGCGCCGAGGCAGCTTTGAACACGGCGACATACGCTGATCCGTTCAAGGCGCTGTGGAAAGCCATTGCCGACCTTGAGCAGAAATTCTTGCAGCTGTCTCCTCGGGCTGGAGGTATCGTTGCCTTCATCTCGGACAACGACAGTCAGGTGCTCACGAGAGACGATGTCGTGCATAAAGCGCTCCACCCGCACCGCAACAACGGCACTGCGGAGTGGGTGCAGGTGGCGACCACCTACCCATTCCTCTCGAACATTAATCCTCCGATACCGGTCAAAGATATCGCGGATTGGCAGGTCAGCATACTCATAGACAAGAAAGGCGACGTGTGGGTGTACCAAGACAACAACACGTGGGTGAACGTGGGTCAGCCCCCCTTGCGCTAGGTTAAATTCTTTTTTTACCCAACCTCTCCTCGACAAGGTCGGCGGACACCATACGGGGCGCGTCAGATATCGAGCTCTGCGAGGCGCGCGTTAGATTGGATGAAGGATTTGCGAGCGGAAACGTCGGTACCCATGAGGGTTTCGAACACACGGTCGGCTTCGGTGGTATCCTCGATGCATACCTGTTTTAGGATGCGATGCTCGGGGTTCATGGTGGTCTCCCAGAGCTCTTCGGGGTTCATCTCACCCAGACCTTTGTAGCGCTGGATGCTCACCTTTGCGGAACGCTTGACTTCCTCGGGTGCTTCTTCGGGGGGTGCTTGCGGTGAGGCGCCATCTTCTTCCCCATCGTGTTCTTCGATCTGTTCAAGCTCGGCATCGCTCACCCCGAGCTCTTTGAGCGCGGCACGCTTCGCCGCGTCGTCGTACACGTAGCGTGCGTCCTTCCCTTTCGTGATCTTATAGAGGGGTGGCTGGGCGATGTACACGTACCCGCCTTCGACCACAGGCAAAAAGTGTCGGAAGAAGAGCGTGAGAAGGAGTGTTCGGATGTGCGCGCCGTCCACGTCGGCGTCGGTCGCGATGATGATTTTGTGGTAGCGGAGCTTCTCCAGGTTGAACACGTCCCCAATTGCGGTCCCGAGTGCCACCACGAGCGCCTTGATCTCCTCGGAGGCGAGCATGCGGTCGATACGAGCACGTTCCACGTTGAGGATCTTGCCCTTGAGGGGTAGGATCGCCTGGGTGCGCCGATCGCGCCCCATTTTCGCGCTGCCGCCGGCGCTGTCTCCCTCCACGATGAAGAGCTCGGATTCCTCGGCACGCTTCGTTTGACAGTCGGCGAGCTTCCCCGGGAGCGTCATGCCTTCAAGCGCACCCTTCCGGAGCACCGAGTCCTTCGCCGCTTTCGCTGCTTTGCGCGCCTTGAGAGCGAGCACCGACTTGGTTACGATTGCGCGGGCATCATCCGGGTTCTCCTCGAGGAAGGCGCCAAAAGCCTCATTGAAGACCGTTTGCACCGCGCTCTGCGCCTCCACGGAGCCGAGCTTCGCTTTCGTCTGTCCCTCGAACTGTACCTCTCGCAGCTTCACCGACACGACCGCGGTGAGCCCCTCAAGTACGTCGTCGCCCGTAAAGTTCTCCTCGCTCTCTTTAAGCAGGTTTGCTTTGCGCGCGTACGAGTTCAGGGTGCGTGTGAGCGCCGTCTTGAAGCCGGTGAGGTGGGTACCCCCCTCACTGTTGTAGATGTTGTTCGCGAACGCGGTGATGCGTGCACTAATGTCGTCAACGTACTGGAGCGCCACCTCGACGGAGACGATGTTCTGGTCTAGGTCCTGCTTTTCGCAGTAGAAGATGTTCTTGTGGACGGGGGTCTGGTGCTGGTTGTAGAAGGTCACAAGCGAGCGCAGCCCCCCCTCGAAGAAGAAGGTCATGCTCGGTGCGTTGAGGCGTAGATCGCGTGCGTAGAACGCACCATCGAGTTTGAGGTGACGCGGCTCTATGCCGCGCAGATCGAGCACGGTGAGGCGCATGTCTTTCACGAGGTAGGCTTGCTGGCGCAGATGCGATACGATCTTGTGCCAGTCGAAGCGGATGTCCGGGAATATCTGCGGGTCCGGCTCGAAGGTGATGATGGTACCCTGTTGTTTTGAACCGCCGACACGTCGCACCGCTGCGGTGCGCTTGCCGCGTTCGTACTCCTGGAGGTAGTGCCCGCCCTCACGGTGTACCTCCGCGCGGGCCCACGTGGAGAGTGCATTTACCACCGACACACCTACACCGTGGAGGCCGCCGGAGACCTTGTAGCCGTCGCCGCCGAACTTACCCCCCGCGTGGAGCGTGGTCATGATCGTTTCGAGCGCGGAGACCTTGGTCTGCTTGTGGATGTCGATCGGTATGCCTCGCCCGTTGTCGGTGACGCGTATGCGGTTGCTCGGGAGGAGCGCCACTTCGATATCGTCGGCGTGCCCCCCCATCGCCTCATCGCGTGAGTTGTCGAACACCTCCCAGATGAGGTGGTGGAGGCCGTCGGGCCCGGTGGTACCGATGTACATGCCCGGTCGCTTGCGCACCGGCTCAAGTCCCTCGAGCACGGTGATCGCGTCCGCACTGTAGCTACTTGCTTTTGCTGCCTGTGTGCTTTTTGCCATATCAATACATGCCCGACTGCGTTGCTTTACAAGTATACCATATTCAGCCTTGTTCCGCTCCCGCTCGGTGTCCTTGACAAAAGCATGGTGCGTGTTACATCGAATAACGGCTTGCTTTGTGCGATTATGCCGCGCACGATATTGAAAGGTTTTGATCCGCTGATACCACAGAGGGGGTAGCCATGGCGAACGAACGTTCCGGCGATATCGTTGTTTCGATCGAGGATGGTCCGGATAGAGCGCAGCTCATGTGGTCGCTTTTAAGGTGTCCGTCGCGGAACAGGTACGTCGTTGATGCGGCGATTGTGAGCGCGGTCCTTTTTCCGGTCAACGTCGAACAGTACAAGGAGCTTGGAGCAGAACGGTTCTTTGCGAGCATCGACGCGATGGGGCGCATGGGGTCTGTCGGGGCGAATGGAAACTCGAGGGCCGGGTGATCGATCCCTCGGGTTTTACCACGTTCAGTGGTACGTACGATACTCGGTCGCGCATAGGCACAGCAACGCTTGTGCGTGTGTGAACACCGAAAAAGCCACACCGTTACCAGGTGTGACTTTTTAGCTGGTCTGTACAGCGTTACAGTATGACGGCCGTAAGGAGTGCGAGCGCGGTGAACATGGCGAAGAGGGCGAACATGAATATCCAGTCCGCCCACTGCTCATACCGCAGTGCATGCACCGCTTGCCCGCCGTTCCGGATCGAAAGGTAGGAAAAAAAGCAGCTCGTGAACAAGAGAAATGAAGTGACCAGGAGCACTTCATCAAGGAGCGTGTTTGCGTGCGTGTTTGTGACGTGTAGACCGGTAATGAGCACGGCACAGATGCCGAACAGGTTCGCCGAGGTGCTCAGTATGTGCACGTGCTTTTCACCGTTATTGTTCCGTTCCGACGGTGTGTCTTGTGTCATGGCGTATGGGGACGGTACTCACCGTACCACCCACCCCCGCTCGGCGAACGCGCTGCTGATGCGTTCCAGAAGAGGGTTCACATCCGCGTCGGTGAGCGTACGTTCTGAACTCTGGAAGACAAGGTGCCAGGCGTACGATACACGGTCGTCTTTGGTGAAGGTGTCGAAGAGGTGGTGTCGTACGAGGAGCTCTGAGGCATGCGTGGTGAGCACCGCACGTACGTCTTCAGGTGAGGTACCTTCAGGTACCCACACGGCGACATCGCGTAGAGCGTGGGGGTAGGGCGACCACGGTGTGTAGCGTGCCGTGCTGTCCCATGGGAGTGGGGTGTCGTACACAGTGGGGTGGGGTGCCAAAGCGAGCGCGCGGGTAAGGTCGACCTCCGTCACGCCCTCTTCTGCCACCGTGCCGTCGAACGTAACACCGAGCGCCTCGGTGCACCGAGCGAGGTCGCGCACGAGCATAGCTTCGAGCGTTACCTGTTTCGTGCGTATGCCGCGGACACCGAGCGCAAGGTGAAGGTGTTCCACCCCGCCCTCTCGGAACACCGTGCCCATTTCAAAAAGCTTGATATCGTCGAGCCCCAGAAAAGGAGCGAGCGGTGCGTTACGTTCAAGTGCTTCCTGCAGTCCTTCGCGTAGGTTTGCTCGTAGGTACGCTTTGTCGGACGCGAGCGCGTTTGCAAGTTCCACCTCGCCCCTGTCGCGGAAGAGGTACCCGTACACCTCCGAGTAGCCTGCTGCCGCGAGGGTGCGGCGCAGTGTCTCGGTGTGTTGGTACGTGGCATTGACCGCGGGTGGTGTAAGGGGCTTGGCTGGGGCGAGTGAACGGATCTTGCGGTACCCGTACACGCGGCCGATCTCTTCGATGAGCGCCTCGGGGGTGGTCACGTCGGAGCGTTCCCATGCAGGGGTGACCGCGAACGTCTCATCCGCTCGAGAGAACTCCCACTCGAAGCGCACGAGGATGGCTTCCACCTCGGGTACGGAGAGTGAGGTGCCGAGTAGGCTGTTCACGGTAGCAAGGTGTACCTTGATCGAGGTACGTTCCCCCTCCCCTTCCCCTACATCCCACACGCCCGCCTCGACGCCTCCCCCCACCGTACCGATAAGTGTGATGAGGTCGCGGAGGGCAAGCGGCGGCAGTGTGGCACCCGGTTCATTCTGGAAGCGCAGCGAGGCTTCGGTCGCAAGCTTGAGCTCGCGCGAGGTTGTGCGCACGCTTGTGTAGTTGAAGGTGGCTGCTTCGAGCACGAGGTCCACCGTTTGGGGGGTGAGCTCAGCGAGCGCCCCGCCCTTGATACCGGCGAGCGCGAGTGGCTGCTCGGCGACCCCGTCGGCGATCACGAGGTGTCGTGGGGCAAGCGTGCGCTCATCGCCGGAAAGGAGGGTGATGCGCTCTCCCTCGCGTGCGGCGCGCACCGCGAGCACGCGCTCTCCCGCGTCGTTCTCAAGGAGCTTCGCAAGATCGAACGCGTGGAGCGGCTGACCGGTGTCGAGCATGATGTAGTTGGTGGCGTCCACGATGTTGTTGATCGAGCGCTGCCCCACCGTCTCAAGGCGTTTCGTAAGCCACGCGGGTGAGGGGCCCACCGATACACCCCGCACCACGGCCGCCATGTAGCGCGGGCAGAGCGTCGTATCCTCAACGCGCACCGTGAGGCCGTGCGGGTGTTCATAGGGAGGGATCGGTTCGCGCAGAGGGTCGCACTTCATCGGCCGCGCGAGGAGGGTCGCCAGCTCACGTGCGATGCCGCGGTGCGAGAGGCAGTCGGAGGAGCGATTGGGCAGCACGTCTATCTCTATCATGTGGTCATCGCCCACTTCCGCCACCGACTCGATCTCGAACGCGTGGAAGGTCAAGAGTTCGGCAAGCTCTGCCGCGGGTGGCAGGGGGTCGTCGAAGTACGTTTGGAGCCAGGCGCGTGAGACTTTCATGGTTAGAACTGGTGGACGAAGCGCAGATCCGGCGTGTGGAAGAGACGCACGTCATCCACACCGGTCGCTATCATGACGAGGCGCTCGATACCGAAGCCGAATGCAAAGCCACTGTAGACCTCCGGGTCCACGCCGCCCGCACGGAGTACCGTCGGGTGCACCATGCCGGCACCCATCACCTCGATCCACGCGGTGGTGCCGTCCTTGCGCGTGAAAAGCATATCGACCTCGACCCCCGGCTCGACGAAGGGAAAGTACCCGGGGCGGAAGCGCACCGTGATATCGCGTTCAAAGAACGCGGAGAAAAAGTGCTCGAGCACGCCCTTGAGGTGCGCGAGCGACACGCCGCGGTCGATGCAGAGCCCCTCCGCCTGGAAAAACTGCGCCTCATGAGTGGCATCGGTCGCCTCATTGCGGAACACACGCCCGGGCGCGATGATCCGGATCGGAGGGGTGTGGGTTTCCATGTAGCGTATCTGCACCGGCGAGGTGTGGGTGCGAAGCACCGCTTCCCGTACACCCTTTACCCAAAAGGTGTCCTGCATGTCGCGTGCGGGGTGGTTGCGCGGCACGTTGAGCGCATCGAAGTTGTAGTACTCGCTCTCGATGAGCGGCCCCTCGGCAAACTCGTAGCCGAGCGCATAGAAAATCGCGTTGATGCGTGAGATAGCCGTCGACAGGGGGTGTACGTGGCCTTCCTGCATCTATTAAGTATACGCCTGAAAGGCGGGATACGCGAGCGTTTCAGGGAAGCTTTGGGGCAAGTGCTTGCGCGTATGCACGTCGGCCCCCCCGCATGCGCTCGGTCTGTAGCAGATCGTGGTGCTTGTTCAGAGTGGAGACGTTTTCACCCCCCTCCACAACCGACGGCGGATCTTTACTAAGCGATGTGTGCATACTGTCGATCACCCCTTCCGGTACCGATCGCTCACGTGTCTCGTTCCGTGTTTTGGCGAGCTCGACGGGGGTTGCCACGAAAATCCATCGTGCACCCCGCGGCTTGTCGTGGGGTTCTTGATTCGGCATGTACGGGTATGGCACAAGTGCGTGCCATGTACAAAAACCCCCGCACCTTCGGGGGTTTCGCTTCAAGCATCAATCGCGTGCCTTGGGGGGCAATATGCCACGCCGCATGGTGTGGCGGTGGTACGGGCATCCGTACGTTCGGGCGTTCTGTGGCGGCTGGCGAACCCAGTAGAGGAGCCGTCCACGTATCGGGTATGAGGCACGGCGCATAAGCTCGTGACGCCACTCGCCTCCCCCCACAACCTGTGTGGCGGTCTGCAGCACAAAAAAAAGTTCGAACATAAGGCCTCCTGTGGCCGAGGTTGTCCGCAGTATGCGTACCACAGGTTTGTGGCGGTGACAACTCCGTTGACGACAACCCGTGCACACAGGGGCGTCATGCGGGCGGATGTTCGTGCGAAGGTAAAAAAGCGGCGGCACTTCCCGTAGGAAGGTACCGCCGCAAACGTAGCCTTGGGTTCATCACCGTCCGGGTCCCACACGAACGATGAGAGGGGGCTTCCAAGGCTAGCCTTTATATAATACCACGTAGCACGCAAAAGAGAGTACGCCAATGTGGCCTGGGCGGTCCGCATACGCCGATTCGTGCGACATATGTTTTTTTTAGGCGCTGCTTGTACTTTCTCGATACACCGATTGACATTCGGTGCGTTGCGGGTAGGCTGTGCTTTCGGTAGCCGCATATAGGGTGCGGCCGTTCTTTACAGAGGAGAAAATCCATGGTTATTACAAACAGTGTCGTGTACGATACGAGTGTTGCCGCGAGTGTAGAGAATCTTCTGGAAGCCCGTTTCGGGTACCCCAAGGAGCGGTGGAATGAAGCATTCCACAAGCGGTCTCAGGTGGTCATACGGGCCCAAGGTAAGCGGCCCGAGGAGTACCTGTATGGCGTCGTGTACGGTTCGGACCAGGCGCTTCCCCTGCGAGCGTTCGCCCTCGCACTCCTTCGTGCGCCGACCTTGAGGTGGGCACCCTTTCTTACGGAGGGGCAGCGCGAATTACTCCCAATGTCGCTCTTGAATGCACACATAAGAATTTCGTCTGAAATTATCCGTAAGGACTCTCCGGAACTTTTCGACTTCGACTGCACGCTCATTGCGCAGTATGTGGACGCCGTATCGATGGATTCACATGCCGAACACCTCGATGCCCTCTACTACTACAACCAGCGTATCCTCGAGGTACTCGGTCTTTTGTCTGAACGGGACCCGCGGGCGAAAATGCTCTTCGACCGGTATCAACTCAACGATCCCGTGTCGTTCATGACACGGGAGCTCTGCGATTTGCGCACCTCCGGCTACAACCCACTCTACCTGCTCTGGAGTGCCAAGATTCCCAATGTGTGGAAGGAACGTGCCGATGAAGCCATGCGTAGCCGCATACTGCGCGAAGAGTGTGCTGGAGCGAAGCCGCGTGTTTCCTGGGAACGTGCGCTTTCTTGCTATGTCTCATGGATAGAGTACTGCCTCTGCGTGGGTCCAAAAAAGTATAGCAGCGCGCTCTTCGAACGTCAGGTGCGTTTCGTGCTTGACACCACTAAGACGTGGGGAGTGCCGTGCTTTCACGACTGGCATGTGCCCCACATCTGGCAGGGGCTCACTGACCCGGAGGTGCGACGTGAGTTTGCACGTCGCGTCCTGCTCGTACGCGGGTTGGACGACCTCTTCCCCGCACGCGACCCGGATGCGCGTACCTTTGTAGCCGGGGTGCTTGTCGAGTTCCCCGAGGACAAGGAGATCGCAACGCGAGTGCGCGCCACTATCGCCGAGCAGGACAAGCGTGCGGCACGTATGGATCGCGCCGTGTGGGTGTGATACCAACGTGAGGCGACGATTCGGTCGTCATTGCCCCCTTTTTTAGGAGAGGGGGTGTGAGGGGGCAACGTACCCAAACGTTCGTTACGAGGCGGAACATGCCTTGGTACGGAAGCATACGTTCGGCGCTCATGCATGAGCGCCGTTTTTGTACCAACATGAAGCAGTATACGTATACCAATGCCCGGTATACCGCCCGTCGCCGTGTTAGGAGCCGGCGACCTCGCGCGTTTTGATGGGGCTCGCTTTCGCCCTGCCCCGCCCCTTCTTCACATCGAACACGTACTCGTCGCCCTTCATGTCCACCGCAACCGCGCCTCCCCCGGTGAGGCCGCTCGACACGATCATCGAAGCCACGGGGGTGAGGATCTTGTTCTGGATAAGGCGCTTCATCGGGCGCGCACCGTAGTGCGGGTCGTAGCCGTCCTTCGTGAGCCGCTCGATCACCGTGTCGCTCACGGTGAGCGCGATCTCCTTGTGGGCGAGGCGGCGCGCCACGATCTCGATCTGCATGCGGGCGATGCTGCGGATCACCTCGGGGGAGAGGATGTTGAAGAGGATGATCTCGTCGAGGCGGTTCAGGAACTCGGGGCGGAAATGATCTTTGAGGGTATCCATCACCTTCCCCTTCGCGTGCTCGTAGTCGGCGCGCTCGCTCGTGTCCGCGCTGAAGCCGATGCGGCTCATGCGGTCGATGTACTCCGCACCAATGTTCGAGGTGAGCACGATGATGGTGTTCCTAAAGTTGACCACCCGCCCCTTCGCGTCGGTGAGGTGGCCGTTGTCGAGGACCTGGAGGAGGATGTTGAACACCTCCGGGTGTGCCTTCTCAATCTCGTCGAAAAGGAGTACCGAGTATGGGCGGTGGCGCACCGTTTCGGTAAGGTTGCCCCCCTCCTCGTACCCCACGTAGCCGGCGGGAGCACCAATGATCTTTGAGACCGAGTGGCGTTCCATGTACTCACTCATGTCCACGCGAATGAGTGCCTTGTCGTCGTCGAACATGAACTCGGCGAGCGCTTTCGAAAGCTCGGTTTTGCCGACCCCGGTGGGGCCCAGGAAGAGGAACGAGCCGATTGGCCGGTTCGGGTCGGCGATGCCCGCACGCGAGCGGCGCACGGCATCGGCGATCTTAGTGACCGCATCGTCCTGACCGATGACCCGCTTCTTGAGCGCCTCGTCCATGCGCGAGAGCTTCTCGGCCTCCTCCTCGAGCATGCGGGCGACCGGTACGCCGGTCCAGCGCGACACTACGTCGGCTATTTCTCCCTCGGTAATCTCCTCCTTCAGGATGCGGCGGTTCTTCTGGAGCTTCTTCATGCGGCGCACGTTCGTGTCGAGGTCGCGCTCGAGGGAGGGTATCACGCTGTAGCGTATCTCCGCGGCCTTCGTGAGGTCGGCCACCGCAACGGCATTTTCCACCTCCACCCGTTTCTGCTCAAGCTCGCGCTTGATGCGTTTGATCTCGCCCAAGGTGTCTTTTTCGTTGGTCCACTTTACCTCGATCTCACGGGTCTGGTCACGCAGTTCGGCAATCTCGCGGTCGATCTCCTTTAGACGTTCCTTTGCGCGGTGAGCGGTCGCCGTTGAGGACGCTTCGCTCGCGTCCTTCTTGAGTGCCTCGCGCTCGATCTCGAGTCGGGTTACCTTGCGGTGCGTTTCTTCGAGGACGGGGGGTTTGTTCTCAAGGGCGATACGTAGCGCTGAAGCAGCTTCGTCGATGAGATCGATCGCTTTATCGGGAAGGAAGCGCTCGGTGACGTAGCGGGAGGAAAGCTGCACCGCGGCCACGATCGCGTCGTCGGTGATACGTACGCCGTGGTACACCTCGTACCGTTCGCGCAAACCTCGCAGGATGGCCACGGCATCGTCGAGCGAGGGCTCGTTCACGTAGACCGGCTGGAAGCGGCGAGTGAGCGCTTGGTCCCGCTCGAAGTACTTCTGGTACTCTTTCGTGGTGGTGGCGCCGATCACGCGCAGCTCGCCGCGTGCGAGGGCGGGCTTCAGCATGTTGCTCGCGTCCATGGCGCCCTCCGCGCCGCCGGCGCCGATCAGGGTGTGGATCTCGTCCACGAAGAGGATAACGTTGCCGTTCGCGTGTTCGATCTCCTTCATGACGCTCTTCAGGCGCTCCTCGAACTCGCCGCGGTACTTGGTGCCCGCAATGAGGAGGCCCAGGTCGAGCGCCACGAGCTCCTTGCCGCGCAGGCTCTCGGGTACTTCACCCGCCGCCATGCGCACCGCGAGGCCTTCGGCGATCGCGGTCTTCCCCACCCCGGCTTCGCCGATCAGGATCGGGTTGTTCTTCGTGCGGCGCGAGATGATCTGGATCACGCGCATGATCTCGGTGTCGCGACCGATCACCGGGTCGAGCTTGTTCTCCGCGGCAAGCTGGGTGAGCGAGCGGGTGTATTTCGCAAGGGCACGCGCCTTCTTGGGCTTTGCGCCCTCGTCGTGCTCGTGGGTGCGGGTCTCCTGGAGCGCGGTGAGGACCGCCTGGCGGTCGAAGCGAAACTGTGTGAGCACCTCCTTCGCGGGGCCGGGCACGTCGAGGATGGCAAGGAAGAGGTGCTCGGTACCGACAAACTGATCGTTCATGCCTGCGGCGACCTTGGCCGCGTTCTCAAGGACCTGGGCGAGCTCGGGGGTGAGGTAGAGCTGGTAGCTCGGCGAGAGCACGGTCGCGTTCTCCGGCGCTTCGAGGGCGTCTATGATCGCATCGCTCAGGGCGATGATGTCCACGTTGAGTCGCTCGAGCATCGCGAGGACCACCCCCTCTTCCTGGAGCACGATCGCTGCGAGGAGGTGGAGCGGGTTGACGTGGTTCTGGCCACGCTCTACGGCAAGCTCGTGTGAGCGGCGTACCGCGTCGCGCGCTTTCGGGGTGAAGTTTTGGAACGGTATCATGGCGTGTTCGTGTCAACTGACAACCACCGCACCGCGGTGAACCATAATAATACCACACGAATGCTCGATGACCAAGTACATGTCTTGGGTTGCTCGGTTCACCGCGACAGGAGGCCCGCGCAGCGCCAGTTGACCTCGGTGGATGCTGTGTCATCGTGTACCACGCATGCCGGGGTACACCCAGGCTTGTCGGCGGTGAGAGTGAACCACCACGTGTGGGAGGTCTGGTTGTACGTCTCAAAGCGAGCCACGGGGCCCACTGCGGTACACACCTCGCTTGCGCGGGCGAGCGCCTCCGCCTGGGCTACGGTCAGGGTGAGCTTGAAGGTGTCGGGGGTTTCTGTTGGTGTTACCTCATCCGCGAAGGTGACCCCATCGGGGGTGGTGCAGCGGCGCGGGTAGGACTCCTCAATGGGGTTGCCCTGCCCTACGCACTCGGCGAAGAATCGCACGGGCGGCAGTGTGGAAGAGCTTCCCTTGGTGGCATCTTTGAGGTAGGGGTAAGCGAACAGGACCCCGATAATGACACAGAGCCCCGCGATGATCATGAGCCGGTACCTCATCTCCATACCCTTCTACAATATACCAAGGGCACACCCCATGCCACGGGTGGGGTGTGTACGGCCGGTGACGTGGCCTCCGCTACGGTGCGGGGGGTAGCGCTTCGATACGGCGTGCGAGCGCGTGGAACGCAGTGAGGAGGGTGCGTGCACCCTCCTCGTCGTGCGTGCGCTCCGCATCTTTGATCGCGCGGGTGAGGCGTTGGCGCTCCCGCACGAGCTGCCCGCGGGCGATCATACTGAGAAGCGCGTCGAAGGTGCGGTAGGGGTCCTCCGTGTCGCTGTGGGCGAGCTCGGCGCGGAACGCAAGCGCCTCGCGTTCGGCGGCGTGCCGCGCAAGTACCTGCGCGAGGTCCACCTCGAGCTCCCCGGCGCGCGCGGCAATGCGCGCCTCATCGAGTATGCGCGGCTCTCGTGCCGCCTGCCAAAAGAGGAAGCCCGCGAGCGCGCTCTCCGCACTCTCCTCCCGGGTGGTGGGGGGTGCCTGGGGAGGAGGTGGGGGCGCGGCCGGCACAGGTGCCGTGTGCGGCGCGGGATCGCGGCGGTCGAGCTGGCGCACGTCACGCCACACGGCATCCTCGGCGATACCGAGGCGCTGCGCGATGGTGCGCACGAAGTGCGCTTGGTCCGTGGCACTGGGGACACGCACCACGAAGGGTAGCACGCTGTCACGTACGTGTAGGACGAGCCCCCGCTCATCGAGCGCATCGCGTTGGCGCGCATCGAGCGCACGATCGAGGTAGAAGTCCACCACGTGCACCGACTCGCGCACCGCACGCTTCCACACCTCGACATCCTCGCGAATGCAGTCGGCCGGGTCTTTGCCAAGCGGTATGCGTACCACTTTCACGTCCATGCCGCGCCCGAGCGCAAGGGCGGCCGCGCGGCCGTTCGAGGCCACCCCCGCCGTGTCCGCGTCGAACGCGAGCACAAGGTTGTTCGTGAGGCGTTGGACGAGCGCGAGGTGGTCGTCCGTGAGGCCTGTGCCGGATACGGCGACGGTGTTCGCGTAACCCGCCTGGTGGCTCATCACGAGGTCCATTTGCCCCTCCACGAGGATTGCGCAGCCGTACTTGCGCATCGAGGCTTTCGCTTTGTCGTACCCGTAGAGCACCCGACCCTTCTCGAAGAGCGGCGTCTCGGGCGAGTTCAGGTACTTCGCGTTCTTGTCGTCGCGCGCGGCCTCTCCGAAGATGCGCCCGCTGAACCCGATCACCCGGCCGGCTGGGTCGGTGAGGGGAAACATGATCCGGGAGCGGAAGCGGTCGTACATGCCGCCCCGCTCCCCCCGCTTCGTGAGCCCCGCCGTTTCGAGGTCGTGTGCGTCGTACCCGGCACGCGTGAGCGTATCACCGAGCGTGGTCCAGCCCTCGGCGGCGAACCCCAGGCGAAATGCGCGCATGGTCCCCGGCTCGAGCCCCCGCTCGGCAAGGTACGCGCGTGCGTCGGCGTGTTCGGCGAGTGCGGTTTCGTAGCGACGACATGCTTCCTCGAGTACGTCGTAGAGCCGATCGCGCGCGTCGCGCGCGCCTCTGCTTTCGCGGTGCAGCTCCACCCCCGCGCGTTCGGCAAGCATCGTGAGGGCCCCCTTGAAGTCGAGCCCCTCCATAGTCTGCATGAAGGTGAACACGTCACCCCCTTGGCCGGAGGAGAAGTCGTAGTACATGCCCTTGTCGGGACTCACGTAGAAGCTCGGGGTCTTTTCCTTCCGGAAGGGGGAGAGCCCCTTGTAGTTCTTGCCGGCCTTGGTGAGCTTCACGTACTGGCCGATGACCTCGACGATGTTCAGTCGCTCTTTGATCTGTTGCACGGGGTCCATGGTGGCTCGTGCGACACAGTATACACCCACGGCGACCGTTGTTCTTGAGCCTCAAAACGTGCGGGTGCGGGTGGGGCGAACGAGTATGGGTGACGGGTATGAGTATGAGTACGGAATGGGAGAATGAGGCGTGAGTATGGGAATGGGGGACGAGCAGTGACAACGGCAGACGGAGTGAGAAGATGGCGCCTGTTTTCGGTTCGTGAGTATGCGCCTATTTTCCGAGGAGCGTCGTCACGAGCGCGGTCATCTTGCTTTTGGTTCTTCGGGTCGCTCTCGGCAACGAGGAGCGTGAGGGCGGTCAGGGTCGCGGGGGTGATGCGTACGGCGTGCTTCACCTTTGCGCGGTGGAGGAACCATACGAACGCGAACGCACCCGAACGCTTGTTGCCGTCGAGGTATGGGTGGTTCTTCACCATGAAGTGCAGGAGGTGAGCGGCCTTTTCTTCCACGGTCGGGTAGACGTCCGTGCCACCAATGCACTGCATGACGTTGCCCACAATCCCCTCCACCGTACCCGCTCCGCGCTCCCGTGCAAAGAGGTCGGTCGCTTCCCCGCTCCCGAGGAGGTCGGTGCGCAGCGTGGCGATCGCCTCGCGGAGCATGTCGCTCGTGAGGCGTACGTGGCGTTTGGTCGCTCCCACGGGGGTGAGCGTGTCGGTGTCGTATGCGGAGAGCGAGACCCAGGTGCTCGCGAACTCCTTCACCAGCTCGAGCACGGCCGCGGGGTCGAGCGGCACAGTGGCGGGCAGGAGCGCCTGGATGTCGGAGAGCGCTCGGGTGAACTCCTTGCAGTGTTCCGCGATACGCTTTCGGTTCAGCGTGTAGCCCTTGGTTATGTGCTCTCGGAGGGTACGGGTGGCCCACTGGCGGAATTTGGTCCCGACCACGGAGTTGATGCGGTACCGACCGCGATCATCATGTCGAGGTTATACACATCCAGCGTTCGTTTTACGGCGCGTGATCCTTCGGTGCGAACTTGTTCCAGTTTGGAACAAGTTGCCCCGCCTTCCAATTCGCCTTCCGCGTAAATGTGCTTAATGTGTTTGGTCACCGCTTGCGGGTTGACGCCGAATATCGCGGCGATCTCGGCCTGTGTCGCCCAGAGGGTCTCTCGCGCGGTATCACCCCTGAGCTCAATGGCTCCGTCCTTGGCCTGGTACACGATCGGTGCGCTGTTGGTGTGTGCGCGTGGTATACGGAAAGCATGGCGCAAAAGATCCGTATGGGGGATTCGTATACGGGTGCGGGGTACGAAGTATGAGTGACGGGTATGAGAATGAGTGACGAGCAGCGACGACAGCCGCCCTTCCCCACGGGCAAGATGCTGGTCGCATTTACTCACATACCCTGCGCACCACGGCCTCGTGCGTGGCCTGTGACGTTACTGATCATTCCTCGAGCTACCGTCCTAGTTCCCCTCCCCCTCCGCACCAATAACGCGATGAAGCATCGGCAGGTCGTCGGTCACCGTACGCCACACAACGTCGAGGTCGATGTTGTAGTAATCGTGGATCGCTCGGTCGCGAAAGCCGGCAATGTCCTTCCAGGGCAGGTCGATGTGAGACTTGGTTCCATCGGACACGCGCTTTGCAAGCTCACCAATGAGGGCGAGTTGCATGATGACGGCGCTTTGCGTCTTTTGGTCCGCCATGAACGCGTCGCGCTCCATACCTTCCGTAAAGCGCAGCGCCTTCTCCACGGCCTCGCCTATCTGTGCGAGGTATACACGGTCATCCTTCATACACGGGAGTGAGGTCACGCTCAATGTAGGGGGCAAGATGTTTGTTGATGCCGGCGGGCGTGAGAAGGTCGACATGTTTACCAAGCACCTCTTCAAGTTCGCGCGCAAGTCGTGAGTATGCAATAAGGCCCATAGGGGTGCCGAGCTCCACCACAAGGTCCACGTCGCTTGCGGGTGTGTCCTCGCCACGCGCCACCGAGCCGAACACGGACGCACGACGCACCCCGTACTTACGGAGTATTGGCGAAATATTGCTTTGTATCTCTGCTATTGACATACATACACTATATCACGACACAGGTTCGTTATCACGTCGTTGCCCCTCCTTCATCCGCAGTAATACCGTACAAATAGCGATAGTGCTTTTTCGTAGGCGAGACGGAGTATGAGTGATGAGTATGAGAATGAGTGACGGTGTGCGATAGCCCCCTCCCGCCCCTCTACAAGGGGAGGGTGAGGAGTGCCGGGGCACTCCACAAGACGTTGTGAGACAGAGTGCGATGCGAAGCGAGCACTCTGTCTCACAACGTGTACAGAACCTGTAAGGTTGGGGTGGGGTGCATTGGTTATAGCATTACGCCTCGCAACACAGGGCCATAGTGTCCTGCCCCGATCTTCCCAACCACACGCTATCCGTACAGCTGGGCGTGAGTGCCGATCGCCACGAAACGCACCACATCCTCGGTAACGTGGGTGTAAACGGCGCGGTAGTCACCGGTCACGTCGATGCTCCAATGGTCACGCCACGTGCCGGCAAGTGCGTGTGCACGAAGTGAGGGATGTTCGTGGTCTTGCACGAACCGCTCGAGCGCCGCTATCACTTTACGCTTCACACCGCTCGGTAATTTCGAAAACTCTTTTTCAAATCGTTTCGAGAGCAGGTACTCCATACCCCTACAAAGACTTGAGGTGTCGGATGAGCCCCTTCCCGCTCAAGGGTCCGGTGGAGTTGCCCGCCTCGTACTCCTCCCGCGCTTCTTTGATCGCCGCGGCCAGGTACGGTGTCGGGCGGTACTCGCTTGCCGAGAACGTCACCTCTTTGTCGCGCACAAACTGCTTCAGGAACGCGTTCACAACGGTGGAGAGCGGAACACCGATCTCACCAGCCACCTTTCGCGCCTCCGCTTTCAGCTTTTTGTCGGTTTTGACGTTGAGTATCGTGTGTGTGTTCATGTACTAAAGTATACATTTTGGTATTCTATGGGTCAAGTACCGCGTCACGTACCGAATGGGCGGAGCAAAGTATGAGGACGGGACGGGAGCATGAGAGACGAGAGAATGAGTGGAAAGTATGAGAATGAGTACGGGACGGAAGTATGAGTGATGAGTATGAGAATGAGTGACGGTGTGCGATAGCCACCCTTTTTTTACAAGGGGTGTACAGAACCTGTAAGGTTGGGGTGGGACCGCTTGTGTCGAGGTCGCTGCTGGGAGGGGTGGTATCAGCACACCGCACGTTCAGCAGTCAACTCAAAATACTATTGTCCCTGTCCCCAATACGAACTGTTACTTGAGGATGGTACTAGTCTGCGCACTTTTGTTCGCAGTCAAGTATCGCGTACGGCGCGTTTGCCAGATCGTTCTCGCACTTGTTCACGCACGCTTTGCAGGCGGAAAATTTTGCATTTTCGATCTGTTGGCACGTGCCATGTATCACACCGCATGCCGCATACTGCCTGCAGATATCACCGATCCGATACTCCATCGTACACACCTGCGCCGGCTCATCGCCGCACACAATGTCCAAACCGTGGCAGTTTTCAATCCCGCACTGACCGCGATCGACAGGAGTAGTGGGATTCGTTTGATCAGGAGGTATGAGCCCGGTGCATCGCCAGTTGAGTTCTGCGGTCCGTGTCTCTTCGCTCACCACACATGCCGGGTTACACCCTTCGCGTGTGGCGTTTAAGTTGGCATCAAACCACCAGGTTTTAGTGCCCTCATTATACGAGCCGGCCGAAAGCACCTCGCCACCCTTGATGCAGCTCTTTTCGGCAATGATCCTTGCCTCACGTTCGGCCAGTGTCGTGTCATTTGTCTCAATGCCACCGTGAAAGATCTCCTTTCCGTTTTTGGTTATCGTTGCCTCGCCCTGATGCTCCCAAAAGATAATGCTTTCATTCGCATTGGCATACCTGGCGCCGCTTGCCGAGCGTACGAGCGGTAAGGTCACTGTCCCTATGGCGCGGTGACTCACGGTGACCGTGCCCCCTACGTTGTCGAACGTCGCAGTCGCCGTTAGTGTGCCATCGGTATACGAGGCAACGACCGTTGAGGTGGTTGGGGCCGCAGCACCCGACGACTCGCCTTCAAAAGCCTTTTCCCACTCGCCGATCTCATAGGTGTTGGGATCCAGATGGATCCACACGCTGCGAGCCCACGACGGCGGGGTTGTCATTGGCTCGTCTTCCCTTCTCTCCGCAAAATGGTACACAGCACGTCCGTCACGGATCTCGACAGTTTGCGGTGCGATGCGGTCACCCAAAAGAACCGTTCCTGTCGGCGCATACCCACCTTTGGTATGGAGCGCCAAGGCGGCATAGTAAAATGTCCCGCTACCGCCCGGATCGTTCTCAAGCCACAAAGCCGCGTCCAGGGCGTCGCCATCATTGTTGAGATCGCCATACACGGGCTCGCCAAATATCCGCACCGTGTTTTTTGTCGCGCTTTCGGGTGTGTACGCTATTTCCGCAACGCCGTTTTGTAAACTAAACAGCTCATCACCAACCACATAGCTCAGATCCGCGACACGTTTTTGGGGAGTGTTGCTCTTTCGTTCAGACGTACTCCAGCCGTCCGTCGTCAAGAAAAACGGCAGGTAGGTATTAAGGGCGCCCGTTCTCCATACCGCAGCGATGGCCACAAGCACCACGATGCCCGCGAGAACATACACGATCGATTTTTTTGAAGTCATACTTTTTATTCAATTATGGATGGTGCCTGTCCTCGATAACGTCACCCGTCCGTTCGAACGATCGATACAGAGTGGTACACCACACCTCCAACGGCGACGCGAGCTGTTCGCAGCATGGCAATATTATGCCACACATTTGGTGATTAAACTGTACTTATCCCCGTTTCCGTTTCCCCGTTTCCGCATTGATCTCTTGCGGAAAAGGTGTCAGTCACCTTTTCTGGGTCGTCCCCTTGGTCTAAGGAAAAGGTGTCAGTCACCTTTTCTGGGTCGTCCCCTTGGTCTAAGGGTGGACTCGAGCCCAAACTTTCGAACGGTTTTGATTAACCAGCCATCAGTACCAAGCGGCCTGTCACGTTCAATACTCACTTCGATGGCATCCTCCTCTTCTTGTGCCTGCACTTCGTTCAACCACGTGAGATAGTTATGCGGCTTTGGAACGGGCCAAGGCGACAGCAGCTTCTTTTGATTGGCAGTCCCCTTCTCTCTCCTCCACGCACTACTCCATTTCCAATCCTCTGCATTCTTCACAAGGTTCGCTTTTTTTGCGTTTCGTTCTACATACCTCACAAGCATGAGGAAGTGATCATCATCCTCACAAATAAACGACTTGTACCTACCCTGATACAGGTGGCCTTGCCCCGTTGTGCCTCTCATGGCATGCCATCGCTTGGTGTGGGTGTTGGTCAACCATTTCATGAAGGAAGACAGGGCTCCGTCACTCTTTGGGAGCACTACGAGGTGCCAGTGATTAGGCATGAGACAGTACGCGAGTACCTCTACGCATTCTCGCTCCTTCGCCTCCTCGAGAATGCTCTCGAACAACCTATAATCTTTGTCTGTTTCAAAGATTGGCAAACGAGCGTTTGCTCTGTTTAGTACATGATGGACGTACCCGCCGTGAGCATTTCTCGGTTGTCGAGGCATGGTACTATTCTAGTCTAGCATAAAAAGGTGACTGACCCCTTTTCCTCCACCATTCTTTCTGTCCCAAACAGAACGTCCACCATACACATGACGGTTTGCACACATGATTGCGACAACGTACACTCTAGGTCATGTAGGTCATGAAAGTGGACATAAGCACGCACATCACGGACCACATGGCACGGGAGCTACTGTATACGCTTGAGAAGATACGCGAAGGAAAGCCGAAAGATGTCGTGGTCTCGAACATTTTTGACACGTACGCACGTGAAGAGGAGAAAGAGGGCGAAAAGCCATCCTTGCACAATCTGATGCTTGATCGAGTCGAGGATTATCGTTTTGAACGTATCGACCTAGATGAGCTCAAAGAGGCGATATTTGAAATACTGCTTGAGTATGGAGCATTAAAAACCGAACCCAGGTGACACCGCGTTCACCTGGGAAAAGGTGTCAGTCACCTTTTCTGGGTCGTCCCCTTGGTCTAAGGGTGGACTCGAGCCCAAACTTTCGAACGGTTTTGATTAACCAGCCATCAGTACCAAGCGGCCTGTCACGTTCAATACTCACTTCGATGGCATCCTCCTCTTCTTGTGCCTGCACTTCGTTCAACCACGTGAGATAGTTATGCGGCTTTGGAACGGGCCAAGGCGACAGCAGCTTCTTTTGATTGGCAGTCCCCTTCTCTCTCCTCCACGCACTACTCCATTTCCAATCCTCTGCATTCTTCACAAGGTTCGCTTTTTTTGCGTTTCGTTCTACATACCTCACAAGCATGAGGAAGTGATCATCATCCTCACAAATAAACGACTTGTACCTACCCTGATACAGGTGGCCTTGCCCCGTTGTGCCTCTCATGGCATGCCATCGCTTGGTGTGGGTGTTGGTCAACCATTTCATGAAGGAAGACAGGGCTCCGTCACTCTTTGGGAGCACTACGAGGTGCCAGTGATTAGGCATGAGACAGTACGCGAGTACCTCTACGCATTCTCGCTCCTTCGCCTCCTCGAGAATGCTCTCGAACAACCTATAATCTTTGTCTGTTTCAAAGATTGGCAAACGAGCGTTTGCTCTGTTTAGTACATGATGGACGTACCCGCCGTGAGCATTTCTCGGTTGTCGAGGCGTGGTACTATTCTAGTCTAGCATAAAAAGGTGACTGACCCCTTTTCCCCCACGGAGGCCGTCTATGACACGTCGTTCGAATTCGGGAAACTCGTCGAGGAAAGGTGTCCCACAAAAAACTCATTCGAATGCGTGAAATACTGATTGCAGTATCGCCTCCAAACCTGTCCAGTCCTGCGACTTCAACATTTCTGAACACTGTTTTGCAAGTCTTATTTTTTCGTCAAATTTACTGTGCAATTTATCCTTATTTGCCACCACTCCCTGGTATGCTTTCTGAGTTTCAATGTAACTTGTCCAGTGTATTGGTGTAAGTTCACCGTCGTCTGCCAACAACGTATCTTTTCCGAGATACAATTCTACACTACCAGCCAGACCATTTACATCCAGATACTGTAAACCACCTGGACCTTTTGTTGGGTATTGTTCTAGATATTCTATCTTAGGGTAGTGAAGCACTTTAATGTTAGGCGGAAGTGCCACCCCTCTTAATGCACGCATTGCATCGTGTGCTGCCGTGTCGTTATCAAGAAGTGCGACAACTTTATTACTAATACCTGCCGCAGCAAACTCCTTCACCGTTGATACGAGTCGACCCGCACTCCCTCCGCTGACCACGGTGTTAGCAGCAAGACGATCTACGGCTGGCTCGGCGCCAAAGCGCAGGGCACTCCAAGCTGGAGCGAATACAACAAGCTCAAACGTGAGAAGGAGGAACTCATCGCTCTGGAAATGGGGATAAGTACAATTTATGTTCATTTTGTGTGTTGCAGTATTATGCCTTCCTCGGTTCCACATTGACCCCAAAACAGCCCCCCTCGCGAGGGTGCCGAGGGGTGCGGCGGGCGGCCACAGGAGACATGGCTCGCCACACCCGTGACATTGACCGCATTTCGGTGTCCGGGTACCATGATGGCAATGCTTGATGGTGTGCATCGGCAGCGTTCCTTTTTGTACAAACGTGGGAGGTCCGTATGGGCTGGTCTGAATGGTTTAAAGATGCTAAGGGTGAATCGGTTCAAGAAAAGTCAGTAGCACGTTCTGACGGCGGACGAACGGAACACTACCTGCGCGACACGGGTGGGAGCAAGAACGACCACCAACACATCGTCGTGGAACGAAGCTCCACGGGTCGTGCCGAACGTGCGCATGGGTACCCCAACAAGTCAAAGCGCTGAGGTTGAATGCAGCACAACGTCCCGTTCACAGAGCGGGGCGTACTGTTTGTACATACGTGCGCCGCAACGCATCCGCCCCCTCTTGCGGACCATGCCTATCTTCACAGTGAACCATCACGTCCGTAAAAAAATCACGCGCTTCATGAGAGTACGCGCGCAACGCCGAAAGTACGAAAAAGAACGAGGCCAGGGCGTGGTCATCTTCATCTGCGATCATTTCCATGCCGTAGTCCGCCAGGCGCCGCTTGCCATCGTCGGTGTGGACCTCTGAGAGCATGGTACGCAGGCGAGCTATGTACCGATTCGCCTGTTCGGTTTCGAGGACGTGCGCCGCATCCTGCGAAAGCTGCTCGATGAACAGATCCCGTGCTTGTTCTTCGTGTTCCATACCCGCAATGGTATCGCCCATACGATCTCTACGCAACACGGGACCGCTGGCACCATCACACCCTCTTGCGGAGTGCCCCTCACTCCAACCTTACAGGTTCCGTACACGTTGTGGACATAGTGCTCGCTTCGCACCGCACTCTGTCTCACAACGTCTTGCGGAGTGCTCCCAGCACTCCTCACCCTCTCCCTAGGGGAGAGGGGGTACAACCGCAGCGAACGGCGCCGCGCTGCCCCACCCCTTAGACCAAGCGCTTGGCAAGCAGATCGAGCGTGTCGTCTATGTGTATTTGTGCCACAAACTCGGGCACATGTGATACGAGGATGAGCGCACCTTTAAAGTCGTGAAGCGCCTTCGCAATGACGGGAATGTGGCGAAAGTTGATGTGGTTCGTCGGCTCGTCGAGAATGAGCAGGCCCGGCTTAAGGCAAACGAGCCGTGCAAAAGCGACCAGTCCCTTCTGGCCTTCAGAGAGGTGGGCAATGCGCTTTGTCACGACCTCGCCCGAGAGTAGGAACCCGGCGGCAAGGGAGCGGATCTCCTCGGGGGTCTTTCGATCGCTTGCCTCGAGAAGACACTCGAGAGCGGTTTGTTCAAAATCGAGGTTCGAGAAGTCCTGGCGGTAGTACCCGATGGTGACACCCTCCGCAACCTTCTCCCCCGCTGCATGGCCGGAGGCGAGCGACTCAAGGAGTGTCGTTTTACCGATACCGTTCGGGCCGACAATGTGGAGGTGCTTGCCACGGCGGAGGGTAAGGTCACAATGCACGTTTTTTGAAACGTGGTCGCGCACTACCGCGTATGAGGTGAGGTGCAGTACTTCAAGGGGAAGGTCTTCTTGCACCGGTATACTGAACGGGCGGATCGTCTTGTCTTCTTTGCGCACCTCCACCTTGTTTTCTTCGTACTCCTCCGCTTTTTCGCGCATGCGCTTTGCGACAGCGCGCAGGTTGCCCCCCTTGTGCGCAAAGAAATTCGCCTTCTCTTTTTTGGCGAGCATCTCTTTTTCCATTTGGGCGTTTTTTCGTTTTTCTTTTTCGACGCGTGCCGCTATGTCCGCCACCACATCGTGGTAGTTGCCATCGTAGCGCTCAACGGTGTGTGTTTGCACGTTGAGGTACAGCACGCCGTCGGTAAACGCATTCAAAAAATCAGCATCATGGGAAATGACGATGACCGTTTTTTTGTACGCCTTCAAGTACTCGGTCAAATGTTCTATGCCCGCTTTGTCCAGGTTGTTTGTCGGCTCGTCAAGCAGGAGCACATCGGGTTCTTGGATAAGCGCAGAAGCAAGCAAGAGCCTCGCTTGCTGCCCCCCGGAAAATGAACGGAGCGTCCGCTCTTTGAAGGTTGCCGCAACGCTCGCCTGTGTAGGCAGAAGGTTGACGGTGGCGAGTACGTTGTCGATGCGGGGATCTATGGCATACACGGTGTCCGCAATACTTTTTTGAAAAAATGCACGCACGGTGAGATCCAGCGCGTCACGTGGCAGCACCTGTTCAGAGAGCGCGATGCGTATGTGAGGATCGCGAAATACCGCGCCGCTATCCGGCGTGTACTTGCCCGTGATCAAGCCGAACATGGTGCTTTTCCCGGCGCCATTTTGCCCCATGAGCGTCAGCTTGACCCCACGCCGCACAGAAAAGCTGGCCTCAACGAGGACGGGTTTGAGTGGCTCGTGTTCAAACGAGACACCCTTAAAGGTGATGAGTCCGCTAGTGCCGGCCATGAGTGTGAAGCATACCTGTAAACGAGGGTACGTACAATCAGTGTGGCGCCGAACGCACTACCCCTTACACCCCTCACCCCCGCCCTCTCCCACGGGGAGAGGGAGCACAATCGCACAACGAACCAAGGGAGGGGGGTACAAACGTGCCGCACCGCCACTCACCCTAGGGGAGGAGGGGCTACGGCGTGAGGATGCGCTGGGTCGAGTAGCCGTACCCCTTAGTGTCCGTAAGGAGGACCGTCAGGATGAGCGTACGGCGGTCGGACACGAAGCAGGTGTGAAAGGTGGAAGTGGTGCGCGGCTCGAAGAGGAGGTGGGCGTCGGCGGGGCCCACGCGCTCCATCTCGCTAAAGGCGGGTATCGGCGGGCACAGGAGCTCGAGCTCCGCCATGGGCACGGCGCCGACACGGAGCGTGTCGCCGGAGGGCACACAGCGCACGGTGAGCGTGTTGTCGAGGTCGCGCGGATCCGCTTCGATGAGCACGTCGCCCGTGTTGCGGTACGCCGTTTGCACGCTGAAGAGCGTGCGGGTGGGCGAGAGGGGGTACTGCTCGACGGTGCAGGCGATCTCGAGCTTCCCCTCCCCCGTGCGGCGTGTGCGGTACAGGTAGAGCGCCCAGTAGGCGCTGACGCTCACCACGAGTATGTTGGCGAGGGTGTTTATGAAGGGCGCGAGCGCGGTGAGCGAGGGCATGGGGTGGAAGTGGGTCAGGGCCGCGAACTGCGTATGAGCCGGTCGACGGCGCACATGAGGTTCGCCTGTGCCCAGTAGAGCGGCACGATGATGTTGGGTACGAGCACGCCATCGCGGTGGTAGTAGAGCTCGGGCAGGAAGAGCTCGCCCGTTTCCGTGGGCACGAGCGCGGCGAGCGAGCGGTTCAGGTGGCGCACCTGCCGTTCGCGGAACATGGGGTCGCCGGTGTGTTCGTACCGTTTGCCGAAGTGGGTGGAGAGTACGGGGTCGAAGAGGCACCACTGTGCTTCCTTGCCTTCCTCGCTGAAGCTTGAGCGGAAGGATGCGTCTTCGCTCGCGTTCGCGGTGCGGAGCGAGGGGTCAAGGAGGTGGTAGTCGGGTCCCCAGAAGGTGTCTCCCCTGTAGCGGCGTATCCCCCGCTCGCCCTCGAGAGCCTTCACGGTGCGCTCGATGAGGGTGTCTGCCTCCCCTTCCCTGACTACGCCAAGCGGCTCGATGAGGAAGAGGAGCGCCGCGTCGAACGCGCGAGGCGCCGTCGGCTCGCGTGTCTCGTACGGCAGGACCGCCTCGAGCGCGGCGCGGGTGAGCGCTGCCAAGGTGTGGGCGGCGCGGGCGAGCTCACTGTGGCCGTAGCGCTCCGCCACCTCGGCAACCTCGCCGCAGCCGGCGGAGACGGTACCCATGCTCGAGGCGCGTACGGCACGGCCCTCCTCCCAGTGCCCCGAGTCGCGGTCCGTGGTACAGGGAAGCGCCGCGAGGAAGGCCACGGTGCGCGCCGCAACGCGCGCGAAGGTGTGGGGGGCGAGGAGGCCGTCGCGACAGAGGCGAGCGAGCGCCACGAGCAGGTACCCGTGCGCATCGTTCTGTGCGTGCGGCCACACCTCGGGAAGCTCGTCGAGCGTGTCACCGTCGAGGCGTACGTGCGGGCGGCGCATCGGGTCGGCGAGCGCTTCATGCACTGCGCTCGGATCGAAGCGTACGGCGTAGCGGTCGCTGTAGCGCACGAGCGCTTCCCCCGCCCTCCTCGCGGCGACCGCGTGGCCGCACGCGCGCAGCGCCTCGATGAGGAGCGCGTTGTCCCTGAGCCACACGTAGCGGTACCGTGCTCCCCCGCTCTGTTCCGGCGAGGCCGGGTAGAGGCCCGATGCGCACGGTACGAAGGTGAAGGTGTTGGCGCGGGAGAGGTGCTCGCGGAGCGCACGGGCCTCGGCCCCGGAGACGCTCGGTGCAAGCGGCGAAAGGGTGCTAGGCAGTGGCGGGTCGTGGGCGGGCATGGCGTACACGGTACAGGCCGATCGCGTGCGGCCCGAGGGTGATCGAAACGACGGCGCGGTTCGCGTGCTCCTCCACGAGCGATGTGTCTGCGGGGGCGAGGAGGTTCGCAAGGAGCGTGCCGGGGGGCGAAATGCCCATGTCCACGGTCACGTAGTTTTGGTAGTCGCGGTCGCGCAGGTTGAGGACCACGAGCACCTCGTCGTCGTCGAGGATCCGCGAGTACGCAAGCATGCCCCAGCCGAGCGCGGGGTACCCGAACGAGCGGCCGTCTTCGCTCACCTCGCGGAAGTAGAGGCGTCCGTAGCGTAGCGCCGGCTCGCGTGCGCGGGCACGTGCGATCGCCGCGATCGCACGGTACAGCGGGTGGCGGGTGTCGAAAAAGTGCATGCCCGATGTGCCGAACGCGCCCCACGCGCCGCCGAACATGCACTCCCGTATCGCGCTGTCGTGACAGGGCCCCGGGGGCGCGCCGCCGTCGAAGCCTTGCTCGGTGCCGTAGTAGATGGCCGGTATGCCGGGTGCGGTGAGGAGGTACCCGAGCGCGAGCACCGCTTGGCGCTGGTCGGGCACGCCGTGGAGGAAGCGCCGGTAGGGGCGGGCCATTTGGTCGTGGTTGTCCACGAAGGTGACGAAGTGCTCGCTCGCGTCCGACGACGCGTAGAGCTCGTCGAGCCGCGCGTAGCGGTTGCGGATGAGGTGCGGGCCGGCAAAGCCTTTCAGTACCTCCTCGAGGATGAAGTAGAGGGGGAAATCGAGCGCCCCGTCGAGCGCGTTCATTTTCGAACCGGCCTGGAGCCGCGGTCCCACGTACCGCTTGAGCATGTTGTCGTCGTCGACGATCTCGCCGAAGAGGAAGAAGTTGTGCTTGCCGATCGATGCGGCGTACTCCTTGATGCTCGTGCAGAAGGAGGTGACCGGCTCGCTCTCCACATGCTTCACGGTGTCGATGCGGTAGCCGTCGATGTCGGCGGCGTGGATCCAGTACTTGTATACCGCTTTGAGGGTGGTGAGCACGGTGGGGTTGTCGAGGTCGAGCTCTTTCAAGTTCATGAAGTCGCCCTGCTGCGCCTCTTCGAGGTCGTTCCAGTTTACGATGCTGCCGCGGCGCTTGTAGCAGTCGGTGGCTTGGAGCTCGACGGGCCACACCGCGTCGTCGGGGCCGAAGGCTTCCGGCGAGTGCTCTGCTCGCCACGCGCCGAACTCGTAGCGGCTGCCGTCGTGCTTGTAGAGGGGGGTGGCGTTGTCTTTGTACGACCAGTTGTCGCCGGTGTGGTTGATGATGATGTCGAGGATGACCCGCATGTCGAGCGCGTGCGCGGCGCGCACCAGCTCCTGTAGGTCTGCGAGCGTACCGAGACGCGGGTCGACCGCGAGGAAGTCCTGGATGGCGTAGCCGTGGAACATGGCGTGCTCGCCGGGCTCCACGCGGTTCTTGAAGATCGGCGAGAGCCACACGGTGTTCGCGCCGAGCCCGTGTATGTAGCGCAAGCGCTTCGTGACGCCGCGCAAGGTGCCGCCCTGGAAGCTGTGTCCGGTCGGGTCGTCGGGAGAGCGTGGCAAGCGGGACCCGTCGTAGGGGGGGCGGCGCTTGCCGTCGTTCCAGCGGTCGACGAGCAGGAAGTAGATCACGTGGTCGCGCCAATCCTCGGGCGAGGGGTGTACCGGTCCTTTGGGTTCGAGATCGAGCTCCTGTAGGGAGCGCAGGCGTTTAGGGGGTGCCATCAGGGCACATGCTACCCACATTTCGAGGTGAACGAAAGGGTGTTGTACACAGGGCGCTTTTCGGAGGAGCTAGTAGCCGGCCCACCACGAGGCTGTGACGCTCACGATGCCGACAAAGGGCAGCACGAACACGCCGCTCAAGATCTTGACCGGCAGAGACGCTTTGCACCACCAGGGCCAGAGGTGGTAGGCCACCAGTGAGAGCGGCACGATGAGGATGCCGGTGCCCACCTTGATGACCGTCTGAAGCTTCATGGGTTCCGTGTGGTGTCGCCTACGTGCGGGCCTTTCGCCTACACGTGCCACACTGTACCACACACGGGTATCGTGGGTAGGGCCGTATCAGCGTGCGGCGAGAGTGCCCGGGGCCCAGCAGTGGCGGGACGCGTTCCAGGGTGCGGTGCCCTCGCGTTCGTACAGGTAGCGGGCGTACGCGAGGTTGCCCTCGAGGGAGTAGAGATCGAGGCCGAGCGCGCGTGCGGTGCGGGCGTGGTAGGTTTCGTTGATCTGCATGACGCCGAGGTCGTTTGCGTTCACCCTGCCGCGGATCACGTCCCCCGTCGCTTGGTCCACCTGCTTGAAGTGCGACTCGCAGCGGGCTATCTCGGCCATGACCGGAAGGTCTTTGAAGTACGTGCGCACCCGTTCTTGGGTGGTCGGTTTCGGGGTGCTCGGGGCCGCGGCAAGCTCAGGCTCGCGTGCGAGCGCGGTTTGGGCGACAAGGTCGGGGTACAGGTCGACCGCAACGGACGGAATGGTGACCAACTCCGTGGCCGCCGCTACGCCGTATACGATAAGAGTACTTAGGATAAGCCGTTTCTTAATCGTAATGGCTCGCCCTTCGCGACAGCTCCACCCGCTTGGTGTGTGCTGCGGCGCAATGCTTCCCGGTAAGGACGAAACCACCTCCTGCGCGAAACCCGTACCAATAAAAAAGCTGCAGGTTCGCTGCAGGGGGCATCTACTACTATAGCACAGAGAACCTTGACATGCAAGCATTTTGTATGTCTTTATATTATCCCCCGGGCGCTCGGGGAAAATACTAAAAAAGCCTTTTATTTTCAACGTATTTTCACAAACCGGCGACTGCAGAATGGGGGACGAACGGAGTATGAGTGACGAGTATGAGCATGGGTGGGGTGTGCATTAATACCCCCGCACAGGGTCGTGTGCGGGGGTATGGTTGGCCCGGTCTTCAGCGGAGGAAGCCGCCGACCTGGGAGTGCCAGAGCTCTGCGTAGAGGCCCTGGCGCGCGATGAGGTCGGTGTGGCTTCCCTCCTCCGCCACCTTGCCATGGTCGAGCACGATGATACGGTCCATGTGCTGGATGGTGGAGAGTCGGTGGGCGATCGCGATCGTGGTTTTGCCGCGCATGAGCTCGTCGAACGCTTCCCGGATAAGCTGCTCCGAGACCGAATCGAGCGACGAGGTGGCCTCATCGAGGATCACGATCGGTGCTTTCTTGAGAAGTGCTCGGGCGATCGCCACGCGCTGACGCTCGCCGCCGGAGAGCTTGACGCCCCGCTCGCCCACGGGCGTGTCGTAGCCGTGCGGCAGTGCGGCGATGAAGTCGTGCGCATGCGCTCGCCGCGCGGCCTCCTCGACCTCCGTGTGCGATGCGCCCGGTCTGCCGTAGGCAATGTTCTCGAAGAGCGACCGGTGGAAGAGGATGGGCTCCTGGGGCACGTACGCGATGCGGGTGCGCAGCTCGTGCTGCGCGAGGGTCGTGATGTCTTGCCCGTCGATGCGGATGGTGCCGCCGGTGATGTCGAGGAAGCGCAGGATGAGCTTCACGACGGTCGTCTTCCCCGCTCCACTATGGCCGACGAACGCCACGCGCTCTCCCGCGCGGATGGTGAGGCTGAGGCCGCTGAAGACCGGGTCGGTGTTCTCGTACGCGTGGGTCACCTTGACGAACTCGATGTGTCCCGCCCCGATACGGACCGGTTCGGGGTGTATGGGGTCGCGCACGCTCGGCGGTTCGTCGAGGAGCTCGACCATCTCCTGTGCGTCGGTGAGCGCACCGAACGCGTTGGTGATGTTGCGGCTGATTTGCCACACGATCCCGAAGCCGCGCACGACGTAGAGGATCGCGATCATGACGAGGCCGGGGGAGGCGTGCTCGACTTTCCAGAGCGACACCACCGACCACACGAGCACGAGCTCGAACACGTTGATCGTGACGCCCTGGAACATGCTGTTCCAGAAGCCGTTCTGCATCCAGGCGGCCTTGCGTACCGTGTCCTGTGCGGCGGTGGTTTGCTCGAAGGTAGTCTGCTCGGTCCGCTCGGCGCCGAACATTTTCACTGTGAGGACGTTCGTGATGATGTCCGAAAGGTGGGCGGTCACCTGCGAGTCTGCTTCAGCATTGGCCATGTTCTTCGGAAGCGACCAGCGCACCATGAAGCGCACGAGCACGGCGTGGAAGGTGAGCCAGACCACGAAGAGCCCCCCGAGCAGGGGCGAAAGAACGGTGAGCACGATAATCGAGGCCACGAGCTCGATCCCCTGCATCCACAGTTGGAAGAGTACCTGGTCGTGCAGTGTCTCGAACGCGCGGACGAACCGTTTCACCTTGGCGACGAGGCCGCCAGCGAACGCGTTCGTGTAGAACGTGTAGGATTTCTCGGTAAGGTTTTTAAGTGCTTGGTCGTAGAGCTCTTTCAAGATACTGCTTTGCACGTGGATGATACAGTAGTCGCCGACACGAAAGCCCATGTTGAGCGTTACAAGCGAGAGTGCGAGGAGCAAGACGAGCGTATCGAGGTGCTCGAAGGTGGCAGCGCTACGTTCCCCGGACCCGATGAGGTCCATGAGATGTTTGTAAACGAGCGGCGTGACGACGGCCGTACAGAGCGCACCGATACCGTACCCGGCGAGGATCAACACGTGTGCGGCCTTGTAGCGGCGTATCGCGTTTCCGTAGTAGCGTACAATGGAGCGTAGGTGAAGCGATGTGGGTTTCGACATGGTGGTTTCTCGTGGTGGGTGCGGTACGTGGTCGTTTGCCACGTCACGCATACAGCCCCACAAAGGGGCTTGCCTAAAAGTGTAGACGCACGAAAACAGTTTACCTTACAGGTTGTTCGCTGTCGGCTTAGGAATTCAGTATTTACGGTCGGGCACCGTTAAAATCGCGCATGGCGGCGTCGCGCCCGGCATCGACCACCGCGAGCGTGGCGGCGCTCGCCCGCTCCACGGCGGTGGCCACGACACGCTGCTGTGCGGGGGTGAGCGGCTTCAGGATGAGGTCATGGATCGCCGCTTCACCCGAGGGCTTTTTCAGTTTTCCCGCGGGAGTGGTGGGGACCACGCCGACGCGCACCCGGCAGAACGCTCGGCTGCGGAGCGCGCGCTCTATCGAGAGCACGCCGTTGTGCCCGCCAGCTCCGCGGTCGAACACGATGCGGAGCGTGCCGACGGGCAGGTCGATGTCGTCGTGCACCACCACGAGGTGCTCCCGCTGGCGCGTGTTGGTGACGAGCGGCGCCACCGAGCCGCCAGAACGGTTCATGTAGTTGTCCGGCAAGACGAGGGTGACCCGTGTGCCGCTCGGTGTGGTGCCGGTGGCGATCCGCGCGTGGAGCTTTTTGTCGGTGCGCCACTCGCTCGCACCGATCGTGGATGCGAGGTGTTCGACCACCATGCGACCCACGTTGTGCCGTGTGTGCTCGTACTCCGTACCCGGGTTACCCAGGCCGACGATGAGGTGTGTCATGGCGACAGTGTAGCATATCGGGCTGTATCCGCATGGCCACTGGGGGTCCGTACGTTTTTTGAAAATTCAAGAGAACGTCAAAAGGCGAACGTCTCCGTTCGCCTTGTGGTCTTACTTTTTACACCGCCCCTTCGCGGACCTCGAGGATCTCGATCCCGTTATTCTCGAGGAATCCAATGGGGTCGGCATCGTACTGATAGCCCAGGTGAATCTTCTCGATTCCCCGCCCAGCTACCCCCTCCTTTTTCCATGTGAGGTATTCCGGAGACTTCGGGTCATAGGATACCCACCGCTCCCCTTTCGGGAGTCTCAAGCGGATTTGATCGTGTATTTCCTCCATGGTGTAGAGGGAATACGGGTCAAAACTATCCCCAAAGATGTGGTAGAGATCCATATCCACGCTAACCCTGAAGCCGTGCTTTGCGTGGCTGACGCGTTTCTTTCGCTCGGCGATCTCCACCTTCTTTTTTAAGTGCGCTACTTCTTCAGCAGCTTTTTCCGCAGCCTTGCGCTCCTCGGCCAAGCGCATCCGTTCAAGGTTTTCTTCCCGAACTTTTTGGATCGTTTCGGGTGTCGGGGTATCGTCGTCCCGCAGCGCAACACCATACTTGTGGCAGATATCCACAATTTCTACAAGAGCCCTCTTCCCAAAGTTTGGGATCTTGAGAAGTTCTCGCTGACTAAAGGCACAAAGCTCTTCGAGGGTGGAGATGCCGAAATCTCTCAGGCAATTCGACGTCCTCACCGTGAGCTCCAGATCTTCTACTTTCACAGGGCCTCCTCGGGCATGCGTGCTCTGTTGAGCTGACGGTTTGATACCACAAATACGTACCACACGTCAACACGTGGCGAGTAAGCGCTCTCGTTCGCGCTGCACGAGCCGTACGAGGTAGGAGAGGTTGTGAACGGCCGTGAGTATCGCACCGAGCATTTCGTGGGAGCGAAAGAGGTGGGAGAGGTACGCCCGGGTATGGTGCGCGCAGGTGGAACAGGGGCAGGTTTCGTCGATGGGTGCGCGGTCGTGCGTGTAGGTTGCGCGTGAGAGCATGAGCTTCGTTCCTCCCGGACCGTACGCCATGCCGGTGCGTGCGAGCCGGGTCGGCTGCACGCAATCGAAGAGGTCGACCCCTTGCTCGATCCCCCGCATGAGGTCTTCGGGCTCACCGATCCCGAGGAGGTGGCGCGGGCGCTCCGGGGGGAGCTCGTCGGTGACCCACCCAACCGCCGTGTCGAGGTCCACCTTGTGGTAGCTGCCCCCGATGCCGTAGCCGTCGAAGGGCAGGTCTGCGAGGGTGCGAGCGCTTTCGCGGCGAAGCTCCTCGAAGCGCCCGCCCTGCACGATGCCGAAGAGGGCTTGGCGGGTGTTCGCGGCCACGTTCTGCCGGTGCGCCGCGAGCGAGCGCGCCGCCCACCGGTGCGTGCGGTGCATCGCCTCCCGCTGGTAGGCGGCGTCGGCTTCGGCCGCGGTGCACTCGTCGAACGCGAAGAAGATGTCCGCTCCAAGGTCGTGCTGGATCTCCACGGACCGCTCCGGCGTGAAGCGATGAAGCGAGCCATCGAGGTGGGAGGTGAAGCTCACTCCCTCGTCGTCGATGATAGCGAGACGGCCGTGCTGGCTCGCGATGTCCGGGTCGTAGACCGAGGCGGCTACCTGTGTGCGATCGAGGTCTTCGCGGGACACCTTCGAAACGCTTTTGCCGTACGCAGCGCCGAGTGAAAAGACCTGGAACCCTCCCGAGTCGGTGAGGAGAGGCCTCTCCCACCCCATGAACGCGTGGAGCCCGCCCATGTCGCGCACCAGTGCGCTCCCCGGGCTGAGGTGTAGGTGGTAGGTGTTCGCGATGATGGTCTGCACGCCCGTTTCCTGTAGCAGGGGGACCGTGAGCCCCTTCACGGTCGCTTTCGTACCCACTGCCACGAATGCCGGCGTTTCGATGTCGCCATGAGGGGTGTGGAGCACACCGGCACGCGCTTTGCCGCCGGGCTTGGTGGAAAAGATTTCGAAGGATACGGGCGCCATGGTGCCTGTACTCTATCACACCCCACCCCCAATCCCACCACAAAAAAGGTGTCAGGAACCTTTTCCCCCACGATCTCTCCGCACGGGTACTGGAACAGCCCCAAAACACGGAAAAGGTTCCTGACACCTTTTTATTCGGGCCTATAACATGCATAACATAGACAGACTGTATAAAACAGATATAATATTTGGAGATTTCTTTGACGGGAGATAAAACGTGAGGAAAGTCGTTTGTGCTTTTGCCTTTGCCGTTAACCCCAATGCGTTGTCAAACGCATGCATCAGGCGTCGCGCAAGGGAAATCGCCCGGAACCATGGAACACCGGTGCTGACCCAACCCGAGCTCTTGGGATGGAGTAATAAAGCATTCGAGGTGTTGTTTCTCTCATCAAAACATTACCCGGCACCGACCTTGCTCCTCGCACGTGCCGTGGTTCTCCTAGCACACGCACGCGGGGGTGACGAGATTGTGGTGGTAGCCGCACCACCGCATCAAAGGCGGTATGCTCGCGATTTTAAAATCGTGGCAGAGGAGCTCGGCATTGATTTGTCCATTCAATTCGACCAAGAACTGGATGGATTACCGATGAAAACCTGGTTCTGCAGGGATTCCGGCAATCTCCACACACGGTATAGCGTATACTGGATTGTACGTGAATACATCCTTCGAATTCTACCTGATTGGGTTTACAAACGGGTAGTTTCCTAGAACGGGCGGTCATCTCTCAAGGTGACCGCCGTATTGTTGCAGAGAAAAAGGTGTCAGGAACCTTTTCCCCCACGATCCCTCCGCACGGGTACTGGAACAGCCCCAAAACACGGAAAAGGTTCCTGACACCTTTTTCTCAAACGAAGGTTAGATCGGTGGGGATACACGGAACAAATACCTAAAAAGGTTCCTGACACCTTTTTAGGTCGTGGTGCTACTGCTGCGGGGGTGTGGGGGCTTCTTCGCCGCTTCCCTTCTGCTCCTCGGAAGGAGGCAATGCGCAGTTGGTCTTTGCGGCAAGTGTTGCCATCGGCAGCGCGCCGGTCATGCGTTCACCATCCGCGAAGCTCCAGGTGGGGTAGCTCGTGATACGCGCATCGGCGCATGCCGTGGTCTGCTGTCGGTCCGGGGTCGAGCACTCGACGTAGGGCAAGAGCGCACTCGCATCGCCGAACATGTGCTTCTGCTCTTGGCAGTGGGGGCACCAGAACGCACCATAGAACATCGCCCCGCTCTGCTTGATGCAGGTGGCGAGCGCGTCGTATGTGCCGGGTGCCGGCTGTTTCGTACGCAAGGTGCCATACGCGAAGAGGCCGACCACCAGAAGTAGGCCGGTGCCGACCAGGGTAATGAGGAAGGGTTTGTTCTCGATCATACGTTTAGTAGTATTGCACAGGGTGTCTCCATGGTCCATAGGAGCCGGGGCCTCACCGGGATACCTGCCGCTGTGCGACGTAGGTCATCGCTCCGTACAGGCCCCCAAGGTCGGCGAGCGTTGCTCGCTTTACGGTCGGCAGTGTGGGGTAGATGGTACATACCTCGTGGAGGTAGTGTGCAACACGCTCGGGATCGATGGCCGGGTCCCCCACGATCATCGAACCGCCGAGAACGACCGACCGCGGCGACCAGTGGACGATCGTGTTGTTGAGCATGTGTGCGAGAAGTCGCGCAAGCTCCTCCCAGACCGCGGGGTCGGTCACCTCGTATGCTTTTCGGTGGAAGCGGCGCGCGGTCGCGGTACCCGAGAGCATACCCTCCGCTTCGCGTGCTGCGAGCATGGGGAACACGGTGGCGTCGATATCGAGCACCTGGTGCCCCGGTTCGAACCCGAACACGTTGCGGTCGATACGGCCGTCGACGACGCGTGCCCCGCCGATGCCGGTGGATACGGTGATGTAGGCCATGATGTCGTCCCCTCGCCCCGCTCCGTGGTGTGCCTCGCCGAGGGCGACGAGCGCGCTGTCATTCTCCACGTACACGGGGGCATCGATGGCCTCTTTGAGGCGTTCCTGAAGGGGCATACCCACCCATCCGGGAAGGTTCGGGGAGGACACGAGCATACGCCGTTCCGGGTCAAGGGGCCCCGCCACCCCTCCTCCCGCAGCTTCGATCCGTGCACCATGCGCGAGGGAGCGTACCGCTTCGAGCACTCGGGACACACCCTCCTCAAAAGAGGCGGGTGTGTCGAACTTCATAGGCTCGTCGAAGCGCGTGCCGTCCGAGGAGAGTGCAACGCGTGTTTTGGTGCCGCCGATGTCGAAGTATGCGTACATGGTCTGTATACGGTGATCGTATAGTATAGTTACTCACCACTAAGTATGCGTCGCGTTTCTCGTTTGTAGACCTCGACATCCGGCTGGTCGAATGCGTTCACCTCGAAGAGGCGGGCAAGGTACATGACGCTCGCCATCTGGGTCGCCATGAACGCACCGACCTCACGTGCGGTGAGGGCGGCGAGCGTAATGTGTGCATAGGGAAGACCTTGCGCACGGTACGTTGCCTCCACACCGCCCCGGATCGCGTCGAGGAACAGGTGAGGCGGCCGCCGTGCGTCAGCGGTGCCGAGCGTGAAGGGTGAGGCGAGTGGTTCGTGCGGTGTTGTCGCACTCTCCCTGTGTTCCACCGACACGAACGTGGTGAAGCGGGTACGTGGCCCCCCGAACACTAGCTGACCGAGGGAGTGAAGGTCGGTCGAGCCGATGGCGACGCTCGGCGTGATCCCGATACGCACGCCGTCGCGAGAGCGCTCTTTGCCGATAGATTCCGCAAGGAGCTGACGGTACCACCTGCCAAGTGTTGCGAGGGCCGGGTCCCAGCACAGGAGCTCGTGGATCCGTAAACCGTCGGCGTACGCGTGGTGGAGGAGTGAAGCGAGCGTTGCGGCCGCCGACACGCCCCGCTCCGGAGCGGCCGCACACGCGGCCGCGTGTGCGCCTTCAGAGAAGGCACGTACGTCCACCCCAAGAAGGGCGAGCGGCACGAGGCCGACCACGGTACCCACCGAAAAACGTCCTCCGATCTGAGCGGGCATCGACACGTGCGTCATGCCATGGTGCGGTGCGAGCTCCGCAAACGGTGTATGGGCATCGCTGATGAGGATGGTGCGCCGTGCCGCGGCATCGGCACCGAAGTGCTCGGCGAGCTGTGTATACAGGGTTCGGGCGTTCACGAGCGTCTCCGTGGTGGTGCCCGACTTGCTCACCACCACGAGCACGATCTCCTCGGGAGACGTGTGACTTCGGATAAAAGGGTCCACGCGGGCGAGGAGTGTCGGCTCGATGGTATCAAGCGCAACGAGCCTCGGGGTGCGGTCGCGCAGAGAAGTGTCCGTGTAGCCCCCGCACGCATCGTACACGGCGCGGGTGCCGAGGTCGGAGCCGCCGATCCCTACGAGGAGGACGGTCTTGAGACGCGTGCCGTAGCGTGCGGCAAGAGCGGTCACCTGTTCGAGCGCAGGCGCATCTCCCGCCGCGGCGAGTGCGGACTCGGGCGTCGTGTAAGCGGTATCGGACACCGCATGATGTAGGAGTGTCGCGTAGGGCGCAAGGCGCACGAGGTCCGCACGTATCGCATCGTCGGACACCAGGGCGTACTCGGTCGTGATACGCATACCCTACCCTTTCGCTGCGGCCTCGGGTTCGCCTGAAGAAGCCTCGTCCCCTCGCCCGTCGAGTCGTCGAATGAGGGCGTGTGCTTCATCCGCGGAGTCGACGATGTGGAACAGGTCAAGGTCCGAAGGCGCGATGGTGGCGTGGGCGTCGCCCAAAGCCTTTCGCATCCATGCCGCGAGGGGCTCCCAGTACGAACGACACACGAGAATGATGGGGATACGGGCGATCTTTTCGGTCTGCACGAGGGTGAGGATCTCGAAGAACTCGTCGAGAGTGCCGAAGCCACCGGGAAAGTAGATGTACACTTCGCTCGCGAACGAGAGCATGACCTTGCGCGGGAAGAAGAAGCGGAACGTTTCCGAATCCGTGACGTACGCGTTCAGGTGTTGCTCATGCGGCAACCTGATGTTGAGACCGATCGAATCACCGCCCGCTTCGTAGGCGCCCTTGTTCGCCGCACCCATGATACCCGCCCCGCCTCCGGTGATGATGGCGAACCCGTCCTTTGCGAGGAGGTACCCGAGGCGACGTGACTCCTGGTACCAATGATCGTCCGGGAGTGCACGCGCAGAGCCGAATATGGTCGCCGCGAGGCGGTACTTCCGAAGCAACTCGAACCCGGACACGAACTCCGCCATGATGCGGAAGATGCGCCAGCTCGTCACCGCAATGTCCTCATCCCCCTGCTGGAGAAGCTCGTGTTCGAACGGTGGTCGTTTTGGAGCCTGTTTCATTGCCTGAAAGTATACCATGCCTTTCCCCACACACCCATGTGTGTACAGCGAACAAGCATGCGGATCATTCGCCGCAAATCCTCCGTTCCGTTTTTGCGCCGTGGGCCGAAGGAAGAGTGCTTGTGTGTGTGCGTGTGTGCTTACTGGACGGGGTCGGTGGCGGGTGCTGTGGTCACCTCGCGCCCGTCCGGGCGCCACGCGTGTATGCCGCGCCCGAGAGGTCCACCACGCGGGTAAAGCTCGTGCGTGCCATACGCTCACGCGCCTGCCCGCTCCCTCCCACCCGAGCGACAGTAGAGCGCGTACGCACGGTCTTGGCGATACGTGTCGCAAAGTCCTCGGTGCGTACGTTGATCAAGGTCGCTCCTGGAAGGTGGCCTTCCGCACACTCCTCGGGAGTACGTACGTCAATGAGGGTGTACTCGCCCGTTTTAAGGAGCGAGGCGAAGTCCGCCACAGGTACCGTATCGTTCTGTAGCTACGGTGGCTATGGCGCCCTGCACAGCCGCTTTGTCGGTGGGTGTGGGCGGTGGGTACCGGCAAGGGCGTAGGCTCCTGCGGCGAGCACGCCAATTCCAATTGATGTTAGGTGCGTAGGCATACGGGTGGCAAGGGGTACGCTGCGAACTCGAGGAGGAGCGTTGTGCCGTAGAGAAGTCGCGCGATGACCTCGGCGTGCGAGAGGGCGCCGGTGAGCGCATTGTGTGGCTCCGGTTCGCTCGGAATACCGACGTAGTTCAGTATCGCATCGAGGTTGAGCGCACTGTGCCGTTTGTCGAAGGGGATCGGCTTCCCGTGGAGCACGTGGTGCATGTACGCAAGGGTGTGCGTATCCACCGTGCGATGCGCAAAGGGGTACGCGTACCCCGCCCGTTCGCACGCGGCCTTCACGAAATCACGATCGAACGATACGTTCTGCCCGGCGAATGTTTGATCCTCAACGCCATCGGCCCACGTGAGGAACTGGGCGATGAGCTGTGCCTCGGTCTGCTTCGTGGGATCTTGTGCCTCCGTGAGAGAAAAGCCGTTCACCGCAAGCGCTTCAGGATCGATGTGTGAGCCGTCCCATGCGCGGCACTCAAGGTAGAGCCGGTTCTCCGGTTGCGTGAGATCGAGCGCACCGAGCGAGAGGATCGAGTGTTTCTCGTAGGTGGTGCCGGACGCTTCAATGTCAAGAACGATCATGGTGATCTTTGCGAGTACTGTACCACGGACGTTTCAGAAGCGCATCACGGTACCTAGGACGGTGCGCAACTCACGGTGTGTCGTGGGTGTATGGGGCACGTTCGGCATCCGTACGCACTGTGCGTGTGTGCCCACCGTGCGAGCGAACGCGTCGCACTCGCTCGGCGAAGTGGTTTGGTCCACGGTGCCGACGAAGGTGAGGACCGGCATGGTGAGCTCCTGAGCGTGCGTGGTGAGGTCGTATTGGAGCATATCCTCCACGAACAGATAGGAAAGCCCGTACGTTTCCCCCGTGAGGGGGTGTGGCACCATGCGCAGCCCGGTGCGTCGCCATGCCTCGAGCCCCGCGGCATCACGTGCATCGTGTGCATGTACGTACGATGCACCGGAAAGGGTCGGTGCGAGTAGGATGAGTTTCTGAACCGCGCCGGGGTGGGTAGCCGCGAAGAGGCCCGCCACAAGCCCACCGATCGAGTGCCCCACGAGGGTAAGTGGCCCGTGTGCCCAGCTTTGAGCGCGGGTCCACGTGATGACCTCCGCAAGGTCGTCCAGGTACGCCGATGTGGTGAAGTGCGTGAACGGTTCGTCCCCCCCGACGGCATGTCGCGCGTCGAAGCGCACTACGCTGTAGCCCTGTGCGCGCATAGCTTCGGCAAGGGTCTCCATGATCGGTGCCTCCTTGACCCCGCTTGCGGCATGGAGGAGCACCGCGACCCCGGTGCCGATCTCCGAAACCTCCACCAGCGCGGCGAGCGGAGCACTGTTTTGTGTCGGGATGGTGCAGTACGTACGATCGTGGGTGGTAAGGTCGAAGAGGCCGGTGAAGTATGTTTCGGCACGTGCGAGTGGTTTTTCCAGAGCAGTGTAACGAGCGCGCATCGTGGCGAGCCAGCGGTGTGCCGTGCGCGACCATACGGAGAGCACGGAAAGCCCGAGGAGAAGGAAAAGCATCCCCGGGATGACCGGCAAAAAGGTTCCCAGAACGCCGATGCCGAGGGCAACTACTCCAACCGTGCGGCCTCGTCTTCGTTTTTGTGCATACTGTGGGTGTACGGGCATGGGAAGGGTGTATCAGATACCTTTGCAGTTTGAAGCGGGGTGGTACCCTGCCGCTTCCGCCTCCGCTTTGGACGCGAACCACACTTTGTTTGCGTCTTTGATGCGCTGCGCGCCGGAACACCACGGCAGGTGGTACACGGTACCGTTCTTTGAGGCGACGTAGCGGGCCGTGCCGGAGGTGACCCCCGGCTCCGTGGGCGCTTCGGGCGAGGTGGCAGGTACCGCCGCTGCGGCAAGGTCTGTCGTGCGTGTGTCGCGTACCACGGTGTCGCAGAGTGCAACGGTCGTGGGTTGGGCGGGTACCGACAAACGTCCAAGACCGAACGCGACAACACCCAAAAGTGCCACTGCGCTTATGAGGAGTACCTCATGCAGCTTGCGCGAAACGTCCATCTTTGCTATACTGTTCATATTCATATATAAAGTGGTAGGGGCAGTATACCAAATACCGGCAGGCATTTGCCATACGGCCCAAGATCAGTAAGAATATCAATCACTGGTATGGCCCATAGGAAAGCGGGAGGAACAGCGAAAAACCTACACGACTCACAGCCGAAGTATCTCGGCACGAAGCTGTACGCGGGTGAGCGAGCGGTGCCCGGCGCGGTCATTGTGCGTCAGCGCGGGAGCAAGATCGTGGCTGGCACGAACGTTGGTACCGGCACGGACCACACGCTTTACGCGCTCAAAGAGGGGGTAGTGACTTATCGAGACATCAGACGGACTCGTTTCGATGGCACATTGGTCCGTAAAAAGGAGGTTTCGGTCGCGGTGGCCGCTTCGTAGCGCCTCCCCGCACGTTTTTTGAAGTTGCTTTTTCTCGACCGGATTCCGGTCTTTTTTGTAAAAAGTCAGGCGGCGCGAACCTGTACCGTTATGGTGAAGTGAAAGTCGGCCACGGAAATCCGTACCGGGTGGTCGCCCACGAGATGGATGGGTGCGTCGAGGAGCACCGCTTCGTCCCGGAGGTCTATGGCATGTTCGCGTGCGATAGCCTGCACAATGTCGTGCACGTGAACCTTCTTGTAGAGATGACCGGCATCGTCCGCTTTGACGGTGATCGTTACGGAAGCATCTTTGCCAAGCTTCGTTCTCACGTTATCTTCGTGGGCTTCTTCGCTTGCGCGGCGTTTAGCTTGCCGTTTTTCGAGTGCGGCGACGGCAGCCGGGGTCGCGACCTCCGCGAGCCGTCGGGGGAGGAGGCGGTTGTTCGCAAAACCGTCCGGCACCGTTACGAGTGAGAACTTGCGACCGACCTTGGGCACATCTTGCAGGAGGATGATGCGCATATGCTCACCATAGTAGCGCATGTCGCGGAAAACACAACGCGTGGGGCGAAAAGGAACACGCCGTGTGCGTATCGTACAGCGCTACCGTGGACGCATGAGCGGAAAGAGCTGTCCTTCGCGGAGCGATACCCCCTCGAGGAAGCTGTAGAGCCGCTCGGACACACCGAAACCGAACGTGGGCGGCATGCCGTACTCGAGCGCTTCTACGAACGCCGCGTCGGCGTGCTGCGCCTCATCGTCTCCGCGCTGTCGCAGTTCGTCCTGGCGTGCGAACCGTGCCGCTTGGTCGATGGGGTCATTGAGCTCGCTGAATCCCTTCCCCACCTCGCTCCCCGCAAGGATGACCTGGAACCGTTCGACGGTGCGGGGGTCTCCGCTCGAACGTTTTGCGAGCGGCTCAAGGAACACGGGCACGTTCGTAAGGTACCCGGGGCCGGCGAGCCGCACGCGGCACTTCTTCCAGAGCGTGTCCACAGCGCGTTCGAGAGTCATGGGTTTTGTCGTATCGTGGGGAATGCCGCTTTCCGTGACGGCGCGCCGCACGGTCGTCTCATCTGTGTCGCGCGGGTCGAAGCCGTATGCGGCATGCATGAGCTCCGCAAAGTCGTACTCTTGCCAGTCGTCTGCGAGGTTGAAGGTGTGACCGCGCGTCGTGAATGTGGTCGTGCCGAATACGGTCGTGGCGAGGGTGGTATACAAATCACGTACCATCCCCTTCCCTTTCCGGTAGTCACTGTAGGCTTCGTAGAACTCGAGTTGGGTGTAGTCTTGTGCGTGTTCGGCACTCATCCCTTCGTTACGGAAGATACGGCCCAGTTCGAACGTTTTCGGCAAACCCGCCACCATGAGCTTCTTTTGCCACAGCTCGCCGGCACTGATGCGGAGCTGTACGTCGATGTCGAGCGCATTGTGGTGCGTAGTAAAGGGTCGCGCTTCGGCACCACCCGGTAGGGTCTCCAGGACGGGAGTCTCGACCTCGATGAATCCGCGTTCGAGTAGGAAGGTCCGCGCCGTGTTCCAGAAGAGGGAGCGGCGACGTATCCGCTCCGTTACGTCCGTATCGAGGAGTATGTCGAGGTAGCGCTTGCGGTATCGCTCGTCCTCATCTTTGATGCCAAAGTGTTCGGTCGGTAGGGGGAGGAGTGCCTTCGTAAGCATGCGCCACCCGCTCGCAAGCAGTGAGAGCTCGCCCCGCTTTGTGGTGCACGGAGTACCCGAGAGCTCGATGAAATCACCACGGTCCACGAGCGCACAAAACTCGGCATAGCGGTCTTCCAGGCGATCGCGCTTCAGGTACCCCTGGAGGGTGCCGGTACCGTCGAAGAGGTCTATGAAGAGCGAGCCCCCGTGTTCGCGTATCGCCATCACGCGACCTGCGATCGTGAGCGCCTCCCCCCGGGCCTCGAGGTCTGCGAATGTATGGCGCACCTGCGCTACCTCGTGCGTACGCTCCGTAACGCTCGGGTAAGGGTCGCCGCAACGCTCGCGCAGGTGTGCCACCTTCTTAAGGCGCTCGGCGCGTATGGCGTCAAGGGTATCGGTTTGCGGGTCCGTGGACATGAGAAACGCGATCACTCGATCGAGACGATCCTATACTTCTGCTTGCCGCTCGGGGTTTCGAACGAGAACTCATCGCCCTTCTTTTTCCCCATGAGCGCCTCGCCGAGCGGTGAAAGGTGAGAGAGCTTACGCTCGAGCATGTTTGTTTCCTCGGAGCCCACGATAGTGTACGTGTGCGGTTCTTCCTGGCCCTGCTTCATGATGGTCACCCGCGAGCCAAGCGTTACCGTGTCGCTCTTCTTTTTCGTGAGGATCTTCGCGTTCTGAAGAACACCCTCCAAACGGCGGATGCGCTCTTCGGTTGCCGCCTGAAAATCGCGAGCTTCCGCGTACTCGGCGTTCTCCGAAAGGTCGCCGAGTGAACGTGCGTACTCGAGACTCTCCGCGATCTCTCGTCGTGTTACCGTGGTGAGGTGGGCGAGCTCCCGTTTCAGCTCGTCGTACTTCTCCTGGGTCAGGTATGAGGCATCTTCGGTCATGGTCGTTAGTGTGGTGTGTTTGTGGGACGTTACGGTGTGTGACGCCGCCAACCAAAATCGTTTTCTCCTAAAGGGCGCTCTATGCCTACCGGTGTGCCCGCAAGTGTACCATGGGGCACGCGAGGGAACAAATCGTAGCCTCTCAATGTCACTCTCATCCAAGTGCGTATACCTGACATCCTGTGGTATACTGGCACCATGCACACACGTGCGTTACCCATCATTTTCATGTAGCTAACCATAACATTACGGTATGCCATCTACGAGCACCATCATCCTTATACTCACCGGCGTGCTGGGGGTGTGGGCGGTTCTCCTCTACAACCGGTTCGTCGCGCTTCTGCAGCGCACGCGAGAAGCCTGGGCCGATATCGAGGTTCAGATGAAGCGTCGCTACGACCTCATCCCAAACCTCGTCGAGACGGTGAAAGGGTACGCCGCCCACGAGCGGGCGACCCTGGATGCTGTCATTGAGGCGCGTGCGAAAGCGACACAGATCAGCATTGACCCCGCGCACATGACTCCCGAACAGCTTAAAGCATTCGAGTCTGCAGATCTTGGTCTGAGCGGTGCGCTCGGCAAGCTACTCGCAGTTGCCGAAAGCTATCCGGACCTGAAGGCGAACCAGAACTTCCTCGAGCTCCAACGCGAGCTCACAGACACCGAAAACAAGGTCCAGGCCGCACGCCGCTTCTACAACGGTAACGTGCGCGACCTCAACACCGCTCTTGAACAGTTTCCGGGCAACGTGATCGGTTCTCTCTTCCACTTCTCGTCCATGCAGTTCTTCGAGCTTGGCGAGAAGGATGCCGCGGCGCGCGAACCCGTCGCGGTCCATTTCTAGGTATTCGACCGGTATACGTAATATCCACTATGTCCGAACGCATCTACTACAACAAGCTTGTCTGGGACAACGTCCCCGAGATTATCAAGGGAAAAGGTAAGGATTGCGAGGTGCGTACCCTCACTGACGAAGAGTTCGACGTCGAGCTTCTCAAGAAGGTCGAGGAAGAGGCGAGCGCGCTGCCTGAAACAACCTCACGCCAAGAGCTCATCGATGAATTAGCAGACGTGATCACGGTCATCGAGTACATTAAGGAGCGTAAAAGTATCAGCGAGCTTGAGCTTGCGGACGCGCTCGAGCGTCACGTGCATCGGCGGGGACGGTTCGAGAAGCGACTCTTCCTCGTGTGGTCGTCGGATAGTGCGTATGTAACGAACGAGAAAGCGAAGACTGTGGTGCGCCTAAACATTCCCGATGTCCCGCCGCGCACCGGTACCCCCGAAACATCTTGATGAGAGTACCTGCGTGGGGAGTTGTTCGAGACGCCCGTATGAACAGAGTGAGGGATGCGCGTGCCCGTATCGATTTGCACCGCCTCATGCGGGGAGAGATCGTACCTTCTGATGTCGGAGAGAGACGCCGCGTGCCGTCCGCTCGAGTGAAGCTACGGCTGCGAGACATACTGGTGCATGGTGGCACGTTCATGGTCGTGTGCCTCATGGCAATCGGTGTTACGACTGTGCTCGCCTTTCTGTGGGCCCGACCGAACGATCCATGGGCGGTCGTTTGCACGGGGGTCGCGGCGGCGTGCGCGTTCGTGGCGTCGTATGCGTACGTGCACATTCGGCATGCGCCGAGTTCCGTGGAGGAAGGGTCATCGGCTCCGCATGTCGGGCACAGTATCGTGTACGGGATCCTTGCACTCATCTTGGCCCTCTGTAGTGCGGCCCTCATCGCACGAGCCGCCCCGGCGTTTGTGGGAATCGGGTAACGTGCTCCGACGGTATGGCGACCCTCTACACCCACCAAGGCGTCAACGTGCGAAAGACCTGGCTCCTCATGGGAGTGTTCTGCGTGGGAGTGCTCGCGCTCGGGTGGGGTGTTAGCTGGTACCTCGAAAGTCCTCTCATCCTTGTAGCTGCCGTCGTGGGCGCCGTGCTCACGAACGTGTACAGCTACTGGTACTCCGATACGCTGGTGTTGCGCCTCACGCACGCCGAAGCAGCCGACCCGGGCACATACCGCGAGCTGCACCGCACCGTCGAGAACCTTGCCATCACGGCCGGCTTGCCGAAGCCGCGCGTGTACGTGGTGACCGATCCCGCACCGAACGCGTTCGCGACGGGGCGTGACCCCGAGCATGGTGTTGTTGCGGTTACAACGGGCTTACTCGCCCTGCTTGATCGCACGGAGCTCGAGGGTGTGTTGGCGCACGAGCTCTCGCACATCGGCAATCGCGACATCCTCGTTGCCACGGTCGCGGTGGTGCTGGCGGGGTCCGTGGCGCTTTTGTCGGACTTTTTCCTGCGAACCCTCCGGTGGGGAGGCGACCGCGATCGGCGCATGCATCCGTTCGTGCTTGCGCTTGGCCTGGTGGCGATCATCCTCGCTCCCCTCGCCGCATCGCTCATCCAGCTTGCGATTTCACGCAAGCGAGAGTTCCTCGCGGATGCTTCGGGTGCGCTTCTCACCCGCTACCCGGAAGGCCTCGCGCAGGCTCTCACCAAGATCAGTGCCGAGGGTCGTGAGATGCGCCACGCGAACACCGCGACCGCGCACCTCTTCATAGCGGACCCGTTCGGTCCGCGGGGCGGGCTCGGTGCGTCGCTCCGGGCGCTCTTCGCCACCCACCCGCCGGTCGAGGACCGCGTGCGTGCGTTGCTCAATTTGCCGGTGGGAGATGGTGATGCTGTTCGAGGCGAGGTTTAGGAACGCACCTCTTTTCGGAGTATTGACCCCGTACTATCGATTTCGTAGCAGTGTACTGAGCCGGTTGCGACCTCCACGCCCTCGACCTCATGTGTGTCAAGCGCATCAAGGTGCTTAATGAGCGCACGTAGAGTGTTGCCGTGAGAGACAACGAGCACGTTCCTTCCCGCGCGCAAGTGTGATAGGACGTGTGTTTGGTAGTGCGGAACGACGCGCGCATGTACGTCTTTCAGTGTTTCACCTTCCGGGATGGGCTCATTCCACCCGCGGCGGATACGGGTAAAGGCATTTTCTCCGATCATCGCCTTGATCTCCCACTTGTTTTTACCGGTATGTACGCCGTAGTGACGCTCGTTAAGCGCCGCGTAGGGGAGAAGCTCCGTTTCGGTGCCATGTGCACGGAGGAGTTCGCGAGCGGTTTCGTGCGTTCGGATCAGGTGCGAAACATGTACCGTGTGAATGGTGATATCGCGAAGTGCCTCACCGGCACGCCGTGCTTCCGCGTACCCCTCTTCCGCGAGCGGCACATCGGTGTGTCCCGTCCATAAGTCGAGTTTGTTCCAGGCGGAATGTCCATGGCGGACAAGGATGAGGTGTGCCATGGTGAAGGTTATGTGCGCAGCGCTTTCTTCAGGTACGTTCCGGTGTGCGAACCCTTCGTTCGTGCCACCTGTTCCGGGGTTCCCTTCGCGACGATCTTGCCCCCGCCTTCGCCCCCCTCTGGTCCAATGTCGATGATCCAGTCGGCGCATCTCAGTACGTCGAGGTTGTGCTCGATGAGGAGTACCGAGTTACCGCGCTCGACAAGCATCCCGAGAATGGCGAGAAGGTTGCGCACGTCGTCGTAGTGGAGGCCGATCGTCGGTTCGTCGAGGAGGTAGATGGTGCGGTGGGTGTCCGGGCGGTACAGCTCGCTCGATATCTTCACACGCTGCGCTTCGCCGCCCGAGAGGGTGCTTGTGCTCTGCCCCAACTCGAGGTAGCCGAGTCCGACGCGCGAGAGCGTTTCGAGGCGGTCGGCGATCTGCGGGATATCCCCAAAGAACCCAAGCCCCTCCTCAACGGTCATGTGGAGCACGTCGTAGATGGTTTTCTTTTTGTAGCGCACCTCAAGCGTATCCTTCGTGAAGCGACGGCCGTTGCAGACGTCGCAGGTTACGTACACGGTTGGAAGGAAGTGCATCTCGACCGCGATCGTGCCGTTACCTTGGCACGCTTCGCAACGGCCACCCCCGCGGTTTTGGGGCACGTTGAAGGAAAAGCGCGATGCCTTCCAGCCGCGCGATCGCGCTTCCTCGGTCGCCGCGTAAAGGTCGCGTACGTACGTCCATGCACCGGTGTACGTCGCCGGGTTGCTGCGTGAGGTACGTCCGATTGCCGACTGGTCGATGAGGACCACCCGCGAGAGGTACTCGGTGCCGGTAACGCTCGACACGTTGTAGAGCGTATTCGTACGGTGCGCTCGCTCAAGTCGCGCGCGAAGATTACGGTATAGGAGCTCATACATGAAGGTGGACTTTCCCGAACCGGACACGCCTGTGATCGCGACGAGTCGTCCGAGGGGAATATCCGCGTCTAGCCCCCTGATGTTGTATGCCGACCCGTTCCGGATACGCAGCCATCCCTTATCCTCATCGCGGCGCGCTTGGGGCAGCTCGATCGTCTCTTCGCCGCGAAGGTACGCGAGCGTGCGTGAGCCCGAGGGGTTTGTCTTCGCGGTGAGGAGTTTATCGAGCCAGCCTGACACGACCACGCGCCCCCCATGCACGCCTGCGCCCGGGCCGATGTCAACGAGGTAGTCGCTCGCGAAAATCGTGTCCTCGTCGTGCTCAACGATGATGATGGTGTTTCCCATATCGCGGAGTGTGGTGAGGGTTCGTATGAGGCGGTCGTTGTCACGTTGGTGGAGGCCGATCGTGGGCTCATCGAGCACGTAGAGGGCGCCAACGAGGCCGGAGCCGAGCTGGCTCGCGAGGCGGATGCGTTGCGCCTCGCCACCGGAGAGGGTGTTTGCTCGTCGGTCGAGCGTGAGGTACTCGATGCCGACGTTCAACATGAAGCGAAGCCGTGCCTCGATCTCGCGCAGGACGACAGCGGCGATCTCGCGCTCTTTGGGAGAGAGCGAGAGAGTTTGCATGAACGTGTGAGCGTGAGCTATCGAAAGCGCCGTGAGGTCAACGATCGTGCGGCCATGTGTGGGGTCGCCGCCAAGGTACACGTGGAGCGCTTCCGGACGCAGGCGTTTTCCCTCGCATACACGGCACACCTCCTCGTGGAAGAAGCCGGTGGTGCCGAGGCCGTTGCAGGCCGAGCACGCACCGTAGGGGGAATTGAAGGAAAAGAGGCGCGGCTCCACTTCGGGGAACGAGGTGCCGTCGTTGGGACACATGAATTTCGAGGAGAGGGTGCGTCGTGTTCCGTCGGGCGTTTCCACCTCGATGAGGCCGTCAGACTCGTGGAGGGCGAGCTCGATCGCCTCCGCGAGGCGCTCGCGCGCGTCGCGCGATGCGTTCATGAGCTCGGACACGTAGAGCTCATCCACGAGCACGCTGATATCGTGCCGCTTCTGTTTACCGAGCACGATCTTCTCGCGCAGCGCGTACTCCGTACCGTCGATCCGCACCCGCTCGTACCCCTTCCCCAGAAGGTCGTAGAGGAGCTGGTAGTACTCTCCCTTTCGGCCGATCACGACCGGCGCCCAGAGCCGCACGGTCCGGTCGTCGTACGCGACGCCGAGCACGGTCTTTGCTTCACCCGTACCGGAGGTAACCACGCTCTCAAAGACGACGTTCTGCATCTCTTCGTTCGAAAGCTTCTTGATGGGTGCGTTGCACGTGGGGCAGTATGCGGTGCCGACGCGGGCATAGAGAACGCGGAGGTAGTCATAGATCTCGGTGATCGTGGCGACCGTCGAGCGGGGGTTGCTCGAGTGCGACTTTTGATCGATCGAAATGGCCGGCGAGAGGCCGACGATCTCGTCCACATCCGGCTTCTGCATCTGGTTCAAGAATTGGCGTGCGTACGCGGAGAGCGACTCAACGTAGCGGCGCTGCCCTTCTGCGAAGATGGTGTCGAACGCGAGTGATGACTTCCCGGAACCGGATACACCCGTGAACACGACCATCGCGTTACGCGGCATATCCACCGTGATATCGCGGAGGTTGTGGGTGCGCGCGCCGCGCACGATGAGGTGGCTGTGGTCCTGTTTTTGAGTACTGTGAGTCATGGTGGGATTACGAGCACCGGAAGGTTTCGGTGCGGGAGGAGTATACCACAGGCATTCTTGCACCACAGGTGCACCGGCACGCACTCGGGCCTCAAAAGAGTTTCAGTACGTCGTGCACCGTGATGAGCGCCATGAGCGCGAGGAGGAGGATAAAGCCGACCTGGTTCACCCGTGTGGCGATACGGGGGTTCAGGGGGCGGCGAATGAGCGCTTCGATCATAACGAAGAGGAGCCGCCCTCCATCGAGTGCGGGAATCGGGATGAGGTTGATGACCGCAAGGTTGAGCGAGATGAGGGCGGCGAAGGTAAGAAGCCATGTCGTACCGAGGGCGGCAGCGTCGCCGACGAGTCCCACGATCCCCACCGGGCCCGACACCTGGGCGAGGTCCGCTTTGCCCCGCAGCGCGTCCGCGAAGAGTGTGCCGATGCCGACCGTGATGTCCCTCAACGTGGTGTACGTGCGTTTCGTCGCGGCACCCATGGCGGCAAAGAGGGGGAGCCGCTCCATACCTACGAGACTCATCTCGAAACCCGCTGCGGCACGCTCCGGTGTTTCCGGTATGACTCCCGTGAGGGGACGTACCACTGCATCGATAAACTCACCGCGACGTTTCAGGGTGAACGTCACTTCCTGTCCGCCCGAGCTCGCGATGAGGTCCGCGACCGCGCTCGGTGAGCGTACCGCCGTGCCGGAAAGGGTTACGGCACCGCTCCTCACGGCGCGTATCTCGTCGCTCGTTTTCAACATCGATGCCGCGGGGCTGCCCGCAACGATGCCGGTCACGAGGAGTTGGGTTTCGGGGTCCTGTACCCGTGGGTCGGATGGGTCGAGCTGTACCGGCATGCCGAGCATGAAGGATGTGGCGTAGAGGGCGTACGCGAGGAGGACGTTCATGGTGACCCCGGCGACGAGTACTGCCGCCTGTACGTAGCGAGGCTTACGGGCGAAGCTGCGTGCGGCGTCCGGGTCATCGGCTCGCTGCTCTTCGGTCGGGTCTTCTCCCCATATCTTCACGAACCCCCCGATGGGGAGCCAGTTGAGCGTGTACTCGGTGTCGCCGAAACGGATGCCGCCCGCCTTGGGGGGAAAACCGATCCCGAACTCGTCCACGCGGATGCCGAACCACTTCGCCACACTGAAGTGTCCCAGCTCGTGTACCAGTACGAGTACGAAGAGTACCGCGAGGAAGAGGAGCACGGTCATGCGCGGAGCTCCTCTTCTTTACGGTGTGCAAGTTGCTCAAGAGTCTCGTTGCCCTGCTGTACCACCTTTTCCATGGCCTCTTTGGAACGAAATTTTTCGTCTTCACTCATGAGTTTCTCTTTCTCGCACTTCTGAATGTCCTGCCACGTATCGTCGCGAGCCCGCCGTACCGCAAGGCGCGCCTCCTCGAGCTTTTGCCGCGTGAGCTTCACGAGTTGCTCGCGTCGTTCACCGGTAAGTTCGGGGAACGCGACGCGCACCCCCCGCTCGTCCGCACTGAGTGAAACGCCGAGGTTTGCTTCGGTGAGGGCCTTCTCGATTGCGCGTATCTGCGCATGGTCCCATGGCGTCACCCGGAGCGATCGCGCGTCCTCTATGGTAACGCTGCCTACCTGGTTGAGCGGCATCGAAGAGCCGTACGCCTCGACGCGTACGCTATCAAGGAGCGCCGGCGCGGCGCGGCCGGTGCGGACACCGGCAAGCTCGCTCGTGAAGCGTTCCTCCGCTTCCGCAATACCTTTTTTGAGACGGGTGAGATCGTATGCCATAGGGTGAGTGATTATTCCTTAAGTATACCCATTTGGCAACGTGAATCAACGGGTGTGTTTCTCGGAGGGGGTCACAAATTAGGCACCAAGAGCGACACTGGCATCATCTCATCGCTTGTGGCATGCTCAAGGGCGGGCACTAGAGAAGAGGAGGTACCCATGAGACACGCTACGCCGCGTGAGGTAAAAACCCCTGTCGAACGCACCTGCTGCGAGGCCGTTCTCGAGCGTTTGCGAATCTTTGGTTTCAGTGACCCCCAAAAGTGGGAGGTACGCATCGGTTGGCACCGCGGCACGTCGATGAGCTGCGAGTCGAAAACCTTCACTCGCGCATCTCTGCGGGAGTGCAAAAAAGAAGTGCGGCGCCTCGAGGAGCTTTGGGCGAAGGTGGGGCGCTACGTATGGTTTGCGAAAGCGTACCGAACGGCAAATCCCTACGAGACCGAACGGGTCCTTCACTCGGGAACGACGCCGGGGCCGGGTTGCTAACAACCACTGCGAACGGTTCACGCCCCTCACCCCTGCCCTCTCCCATGGGGGAGAGGGAGTAACGGTAATCGTACGATACGTAAACAACCGCGACGCCCTTGTCGCGGTTTGTTCTATGTGAGGAATGAAGGAGTCACACGCTTCTGGGACTTGCATAGGGTATGGCTTCCCTGGTGAGAGACCGATGATGCCGCCTTTCATAAAAAAGACCGATCACATGATGCCGTGCACCCTCCCCCGTCGGGGGAGGGTTGGGGTGAGGGGCGCCACGCCCTCTCCTGCGGATAGCGACGAGCGAACTGTTGTTGTGTGACGTGGCGGAGCGAACACTACGAAGTGCGTCGCGTGCGTTTCGTGCGGGGTGTTCCGGAGGAGGGGTCGCGCTGCGACACGTGCCCACCTTGAAGCGGCGTGCGGCGCGTTCGGTTTTGTTCCCCACCCTTCCCGCCCCGTGCCTCCAGGAGCTGGATCTCATCGCGCAGCATAGCCGCGGTCTCAAAGTCGAGCCGGCGCACCGCGTTGTTCATCTGCCGCCTCTTTTCCGCAATGAGGGCTTTCGGTGCGCTTTCATACAGGGGCGTATCGAGCGCGGCGAGCGCCTCCACCGCACGTTCACGTTCGTTGCGCATCCCCTCGGTGATGTCGCGCACCGCTTTGGTGATGCTTGTCGGAGTGATGTGGTGTCGCTTGTTGTGTGCCGCCTGGAGCGCGCGACGCCTGGTCGTTTCCTCGATCGCGGCGTGCATGGAGCCGGTGATCTCGTCGGCGTAGAGGATCACCCTGCCGTGGACGTTGCGCGCCGCGCGGCCGATGGTCTGTATGAGGGCCGTCTCCGAGCGCAGGAAGCCTTCCTTGTCCGCGTCGAGGATCCCCACGAGCGACACCTCGGGAAGATCGAGTCCCTCGCGGAGCAGGTTGACACCCACGAGGACGTCGAAGTCGCCCCGCCTGAACCGCGTGAGGATCTCAATGCGTTCGATGGTCTGCACGTCGCTGTGGAGGTACGTGGCGCGCACCTTCTGCTCCTCGAGGAAGGTCGCAAGGTCCTCGGCCATCTTCTTCGTGAGGGTTGTCACGAGGACGCGCTCGCCTCCTGCGACCGTACGCTTTGTCTCGGCGACGAAGTCGTGTACCTGGCCGGCGTATGCTTCGCCGGAGATGATCGGCCGCACGATGAGCTCCGGATCGAGGAGTCCGGTCGGTCGGATGATCTGCTCCACGATCTGACCGTCGGGTGGGGCGCTCTCCCCGCGTTCGTACGCGGCGGGGGTGGCGCTCGTGTAGATCGTCTGGCCGACCCGTGCGCGAAACTCGTCGAAGGTGAGTGGTCGATTGTCGAGTGCCGAGGGGAGCCGGAACCCGTGTGCGACCAGTGTTCCCTTGCGCGATCGGTCGCCCGCGTACATCCCCGCGAGCTGGGGCACGGTGACATGGCTCTCGTCTATCACTGTAAGGAAGTCGGGGGTACCGTCGGCGTGGTGCGGGAAGTACGAGAGGAGGGTGTACGGCGGTTCTCCGGCGGCTCGTCGGTCGAAGTGGCGCGAGTAGTTTTCGATGCCGTTGCAGTAGCCAACCTCCTTGATGAGTGCGAGGTCGTGCGCGGTGCGACGTTTCAGGCGTTCGTGCTCGAGCACCTTGCCCTGCCCCTCAAGCTCCGCGAGCCTTGCGGCAAGCTCCGTGCGTATATCCTTGATCGCACGCTCACGCTCACGCTCCGGTGTGATGAAATGCTGTGCGGGAAAGAGGAAGAGCGCATCGTGCTCGCCGCGTATGGTGCGTGAGAGCGCATCCAGCTCCTCGATGCGGGTGATGTGTTCGTTCGTGCAGGTGATGCGGTAGATCACTCGCTCGTTGACCGGCATCACCTCGAGCATGGTCCCGCGCGCACGAAAGAGGCCGGGGTTAAGGTCGGCGTTCGTGCGGGTAAAGTGGATGTGCACGAGCTTCCGCACGAGCTCGGTACGGGTGAGCGTGCCCCCCACGGTGAGCTTGAGGTGTACGCGTTCGTACTCCTCGGGGCTCCCCAGGCCGTAGATACAGGACACGCTCGCCACCACAATCACGTCGCGTCGGGTGAGGAGCGCCTGGGTCGAGGCGTGCCGCAGCCGCTCGATCTCCTCGTTCACCATCGCCTCCTTTTCGATGTACGTGTCGGTGACCGGCAGGTAGGCTTCCGGCCGGTAGAAGTCGTAGTACGACACGAAGTAGTGTACGGCATTCTCCGGAAAGAACTCGCGGTACTCCTGAGCGAGCTGTGCGGCGAGCGTTTTGTTGTGGGCGATGACGAGCGTGGGGCGCTGTAGTGCGGCGATCACGCGCGCGACTGTGTACGTTTTGCCGGTGCCGGTCGCGCCGAGGAGGGTCTGGTGTGTCATGCCGGCGCGGACGCCGCGCACGAGCGCCTCTATGGCGGCCGGTTGGTCGCCCGCGGGGGCAAAGGGAGCCCGGAGCGTGAACTCGGTTTGGCGCGATGGTATTGACATGTATGCTATAGTACGGTAAAGCGCGCGCTGGCACAATAGGGGCACCCGTGCAGCCCCGATGCACCGCGGGTGGTATAGTGTGTGGTATGTATAGGTATAGAAGGGCGCTTGTGTTCACGTTGATCTTCCTCGGCATCGTGCTCGCGGCGGCGGGTGTCGTACTGACGCGTCGCGGTGCTGCGCCATGGAGCCCGCAGGGTACGCTTGTGATCGCGCTCAAGCACGTGCCCGAAGCGGGTGCGGCTCTCTCGGTCGGTCTCGGGTTCGACGACATCATGCTCGTACGAGAGGATGGCACGACGGTGCGCGTGAGCCGGATCACGAGGCGCGTCGTGTTCGACCCCGCGGATGAGCGCGTGACGTTGCTCGTGACGGACACCGTGCCCGCCGGTGCCTACACCGGCTTCGCGTTCACCTTGAGCGGCCCCGAGACGCGCAATGCGTGGCAGGGTGACGAGGCGCCGGAGGTGGTCGCGTTGTATGCGTCGGACGTACGCATACCGGCCGCGTTCACAGTGCGCGCCGACGAGACCACGGCACTCCTCCTCGGGGTGGAAACGACGAGCGCCATGAAGGCCGATGGCGGGAAACACTATTACCTGCCCGTCCTGCGTGTGGAGGCGCGGCTCGGCGCGAGCGTCGCAGAGTCTGATGCGGGGGTGACCATCGGTGGGGGCGCGATACTCACGAACGCGACCTACGGCATGGATTGGAGCGGATCCATGAAGCTCAACGTCCGTGCACAAGATCGCGTCCCTGCCCTTCCGCCCGAGGGTGCCGCCGAAGGGGCTGTGCCGCCCGCAGAGCAGCTTTCCCCCGGCGTGAGTTCCGAGGAGGAGGTCGCCACGGAAGAAGCGACAGACACCCCCGTGAGCTTGGAGATGTCTGCTACGTCGAGCTCGCAACACGAGTGAGGCAACTGTTGAATCGCTCGACACTCGTGTTGTACGCGGCCACGAGGGTGTGATGTTGTGCCACTTGCTCGTTGAAGCGTTCCGCCGCGAGGTTGTATGAGCGTATGCGCGCAAGGTACGTGCTGCGCGGCACCGAGCGGTCCTCGAGGAGCGCTTCTCGTGTGGTGAGGATCACACGCATGAGGGTGAGCGTGCGTTCGCTCTCCCGCATCGCCGTCGCATCGGCGTTGGAAACCGCGGGGCAGTACGAGCGGGGGGTGCCGAAGCTCTGCACGATGATCCAGGCATCCCGGCCCTGGTAGGTGCCCCGCCCCGCGGCGATCCCGATTTCGGTGAAGCCGGGGGAGAGGATGTTTTTGCGGTGCCCGGGGCTGTTCATCCAGGCGGTGACGACCGCCGCGTTCGAGGTGAAGCTGCCGAGCGCAAGGTTCTCTCCGACGAGAACGTACGTGTACCCGGCACGTGTGGCGAGGTCGGAGACATCCTCCCCCGTCGGCGCTTCGTGGGCGAAGTACTGCCGTACGAAGAGGTCCTGCATCTTCGCTGTGGCCACCTGCGAAAGGATCGCGTTGCTCGCGAGGAGCGGCAGGCCGGCACGGTACCGCTCCGCGTTCGTGTACCCCAGCACCCCACCCGCGGTCACCGCCGGCGTGGCGGCAAGGCTGTGCCAAGGAAGTGTGAGCGAGCTCATGCCGAGTGTGCATACGAGCGCACAACGTAACATGGTGCGGTGGATGGTGTGCTGCATAGTGTGTGGTGATGTATTGGGGGCCATTCGTGGTACTCACAGTATACCACGCACGGTACGTTCGCTTTGCGCACGTGTTCGAAGTACTCTTGTGGTGTTGACCTGCACGCGGGTGAGCTCACTGACAACGGTGTGTACGTCTCAAGGAGGGAGATTTTGTGAGGTGTGCCGATAGTCAGCACACCCGAAAAAGCGACACATCGTTCGTAGCATGAACCCACCCGTGTACGGGCCCTTTCCGTCTTTTTGGAGCCGGTGCGGGTCGCTTTACGCGACGGGTCGCACGGGCGCCAAAATAACGGGGCGAGGGGTTCACCCTCGCGGCCGAAAAAGAACAGGGGGCGTTGCACCCCGAAAAGAACAGGTGCGAGGCATTGCGCCTCGCAGAGCGGCTCCGCCCATAGAGGTAGCGTCTCACGACGTGGGGCGTGGGTGGTTGGGGACCCAGAGGTAGTGGCAGTGGCTCGTATCACTGTCCGAGTACGAGCTCGTCTCATCCACGGAGACCCAGAAGAGTCCCCGGATTCGAGATGGGTCGCGGAACCGCAGGCTCACCTGCCCAGAGCAAAACTGCCCTCCGTCGTTGTCCTCATCCTCGTCGTCCGGCTCTTCCGTGCGCTCCACGAAGAGTATGTCATCGTTCGCCGCTTTCCGGTAGACCCGCGTTCCCTCCTGAAAGAGGACGACGAGGTACTTGCACCACCTTGACTCTGAGTAGAGCCGGTGCGACTCGCCACCACACCATTCGACGCTCGCGGGGAATTCCATCTTCCGCTCGAAGTGGCGATGAGCGGTTTCGGGCTCGTACACAAACTCTCGAGCCCACTCCGGTAGCAAGGCCCAAAATTCCTCTTTGGCGTGCCGATCGTCTTCTTCACGCTGCCGGCACTCCGTCTCCCACGCGATGCGTCGCGCTTCTTTTTCCGCCTCCAGGGCCGCTTCCCCGATGATGGGGACGTTTCTGACCGCCACCTCTATGTAGCAGCCCGGGAATTCCACGATTTCGACGTGGAGGGTCACGTCGACATGGTCGTAGTCCCGCCTACTGGTGGCCACGATACGGATCGTGCCCCGGCGAAACGCGGTGGTTTCCGTGCCCACACCCTGGGCGCGGATAAGCTGTGCGGCTTCCCGTTCGACACTCCTGACGAGCGCGGCGGTCGAGACGATCCGGCCGAACCGCAGGTTTCCCTGCTTGGTTTGGCCGACGATCTCCACACTGTATTCCACCCCTTCCTTGGGGGTGAGCACGTGGTGGCACCGGTCTCCCGGCACCACCCACGGTCCGTTGTCACCGGTGCATCCGGCACCGGCGATGATGCCACGCTTACCCGCCTCGAAGCGGGCTGTGATAATCCTGTTCATCTCGTCCTCCTTGGGACGTTGGTGCCGGACTTTTTGCCGGCGAGAAGGTGCGGGCGTTCTATCCGCGTGATTTTTGAGCAGCCTAAAGACCGCCCGAACGATGCACCGCGTGATGCGCCGTTCGGAATGTCCTTCCGTTCCTTCTACTCATTCTCATACTCGTCACTCATACTTCGTTTCGTTCTCATACTCGCCCCTCATACTTTCGTCCCGTCCTCATACTCATACCCCCCCTCATACTTTGCACCGCCCTTTTCCTCTCTGCGAGCGCACCTCCGCTTTGTCATCCCCACGCAGACGGGGATCCAGAGATGGGGTGAAAAGAAGCATTGTACCAATACTCGTTGCACGCACACCACGATGAGGTTGTACACATCTACTACTTGCAATTCTGGAGATATGCTCCATAATTGCAAACATGATAAAAAGACGGCTTACAAACGAGCTGAAATACCTTGCAGACAATTTCCCCGCGACGGTATTATTGGGTCCGCGCCAGGTCGGTAAAACAACGCTTGCACGCACCCTTGCGGAGAACATTCCCCGCTCGCGGTACCTAGACTTGGAATCCGACTCAGACCGTCGCAAGCTCGATACTCCCGATGAGTACCTGCGCGCACAACGTGACACCCTCGTCGTTCTTGACGAGGTACAACGCATGCCCAACATTTTTCGCACCTTACGTAGCGTAATTGACACAGACTTGCCACACACTCGTCGCAACGGTCAATTCCTTTTACTCGGCTCGGCATCACTTGACCTCCTGCAACAAGCAGACGAGTCTCTTGCCGGTCGTGCGGCACACGTCAAACTGTTTCCACTCGACGTACTTGAAGTTCCGAACGATGCCTTGGACACACTCTGGCTTCGTGGTGGCTACCCTGCAAGCTTCCTTGCAACAGATGATTACGCCAGCAACGACTTTCGTGCAAACCTCATCGCAACGTATCTTGAGCGCGATGTGCCACAACTCGGTTTTCGCATTCCCGCCGAAACACTTCGACGATTCATCACCATGCTGGCACACCTCCAAGGGTCGGTGCTTAATGCCGCAGGACTTGCGCGTTCGCTTGCGGTAGATGGTAAAACGATTGCACACTACATCGACCTTTTTACCGATCTCTTGCTGGTGCGCCGACTTCCCCCTTGGCACGCCAACATCAAGAAACGTTTGGTCAAATCTCCCAAACTGTACCTGCGCGACAGTGGTCTCTTGCATACACTCCTCAGCATCTCCACCTACGACACGCTCGCGGGACACCCTATCTTCGGCTTCTCGTTTGAGGGTTTTGTGATCGAACAGATACACGCGGTACTCCCTCGCCATGGTGCATCGACGTCGTACTACCGCACCTCGACAGGCGACGAGATAGATATTGTTGTCGATCTGCCCGGCATCGCACGCCTTGCGATAGAGATAAAAGCGAGTGAAGTGGCACACCACACTGCCGGCTTTCTTCGCGGAGCCGAGGTGGTAGAGGCCACACACCGATTCGTCGTCTATCACGGCACTGAGCGATACCCTCTTAACGCTCAAACCGAGGCAATAGGTGTTACTGAGCTCGTGCGCGAGATTGTACAACTTTCTAAGCGCTAGCGTGTACGCGATCGTCTTTACGACCTGTCAGATGAAACCGCCACCTGCAAATTTCACCCTCCTCTCTTTCACCGCACCTCACACAGAGATGGGGTGAAAAGAGGACCGCAACCCGAAAATCGAAGTTGCGAGTCCGTGAGCGAGCCATACCATGTGCTCGCTCGAAACCGTTCGGGATTCTCACCCGAATTCCGAAATGTCCGTCGGATGGCGGAGCGATGTGCTTCCCTTAACCCAGGCGCACAGGCAATGTCCGGGGGTCGCTTTCAGGCTGACCAGGCCCGATGACACTCCTTTCTGTTGTCATCGTCGGTTGGCTTGCCATTCCTTTGGCAAACCTTACACGGCCCTCCGCAGTGCCGAACCACGCAGATTTGTTCTCGAAGCCCTGCGCAGGCTCCGTTTGAGAATATCGCGTCTCGTGGAGGTTCGGCTTGATACCCTCCCGCGCTTTTTTCGGCACACCCAATCGGTAGATAGTGCGCCTATTCCGCCTTTCTCTTATGGCGGAAAAGTTCCCGAGGTGATTTTGAATCACCCCATTTATAACACGCCTTCCTGTGTGAGTGTCGCTAACACTCGATAGGGAAGCTCGGCGCGCCGGCACGCGATCAGTCTAGTTTCCTAGACGATCTTGGCCATCGTGAGACCCATACCAAGGGCCTCGGCGATGGACACCTGCTTGTCATGCATGCCCAGTTCACACTGGACCTGCGAAGGCGAAACAGGAGCGCCAGGATGGAAGGTGAAGACCACCTCCATCCCGTTCTCGATGCCCAGAATGATGACAGTGAAGTCAACTTCCGGACCGAGAACGCCCTTAACAGTCGCAGACACCTTGCCGGTGTTCTTGCGATCATCAAGAGTGACGACCGTGTTGGTTGGCAGTGAAGCGAGCTCGATGATACCGAGCCGCCCCTTGAGGTCACGCGTTACAAACACGCGTAGCACCCTACCGCCCCTGTCGGTCGTTTGCGCTCGTGCTTCGCGTGTACACCACATAGCGGTTCTCGCCGTCGTGAAAGAGTCTCACGAGCGTGTCACCTTCCCGTTCGGGATCGAACACGAACGGGCGCTCCATCGGTATGGTGTGCGCGTACAAACCCTCGGGCAGTGTGCCTGCTCGCGCCGCGTCGAGATCGATGTCGCTCCATGGGCTGTGCTCTTCTTCGGGTTTGCGAACGATGCGAAGCAGCGTTTCTCCGCCGAGGACCGTCGTTCCCACCCCCTGAAAACCGAGCTCATTGAGATACTTCTGCGAAATGTCCTCGTCGGGGAAGCCGTCCGCGAGCACTTCCTTCCCCCGCCCCTCGCATGCCAGTGACTTGTCGAGCACCACGCCGCCCATGAGCAGTCCGTGCAGGTGGGGTGCGGTGTTGAACGCGCCGAAGTATACCGTCGTATCGCTCTTGTCGGTGAACGTGTCGAACGCTACCACCTTGCCTTTCACGCGGACGATGTAGAAACGCGCCTCCCTGAGCTTCTGATCGAAGCCTTCCATGAGAGCGGCCCTGAAACGCTCCCCGCGCTGCGCGTAGTTCTCTTGGTAGATGGTTCGCATGTGCTCGATGTCTTTCGGCGGGATCTCGCCCCCCGTACACACGCTGCACTCCAGCCCGGGCAACGACTCTACGGCAAGGCCGGGGTGGTGCTCGTGCAGGACCTTGAGAGCGACCCCGTAGAGCGATGTCTCGAGGTCGGCCTGCTCCAGCCGGGCGGTCTGGTCGTGCATGAACCCATCTCGATCCTTGGCGTACGATGCGCCATAGGCGATGTCGCCGAGCACCGTGGTGGCCCGTGAAAGAAGCATGCGCGTCGTTTCTTGAACGTACGCCGCGTGTTCGGGCATCGTGGGGCCAAACTCGCGGTGGAGGTAGTCCGAACTTTGTCGCATTCGTCAACCACGCTCGCATACCACGTGAGTATAGCGGCGCGTTCGCTCGGGCTGCATTGTTCGTAGATGTCGAACACGTCGTCACCGCCGTTGCACTCGCCCGCCACGAGCGCCTTGGTACCACACGTACCGAGCGACCTCACAAAGCCCTGCAGGTACCTCGCCTGGTTCAGGTCGGCACGCATGAGGGTGTCCATGAAGGTGCGCTGCACCCAGAGGGAAAGATCGCCAAGGTCGATACCGAAGTCACGCTCGACCTTTTTTCGGATACCGAGTTCCCCCATGAACCCGTAGAGGTACTCCTCTCGTGGTGAAGTGTCCCGCACCGGGTTCAACCGCTGCAGGTACTCATGGTGTGCGAGCGGCTCGTGCTCCCGAACAGACCGGAGCGCTTCGATGGATTGTGCGTGCTCTATAAGGTATTTTTGGTTTCTGGTCACGAGCTCGACGACCACCGTGGGGTGTAGCTCGGCGAGGGGCACGCGCGAGAGGTCGAAAAAGAACGAGGCGTGGTCGGTCTGCAGCTGGTCGTCAAGATCCCACAGATCTCGCAAGACCTCGAGCTTGCAGGAATCATCAATGTAGCGCTCATCAACACGGACATCACCCAGGCGCTCGTAGATGTACTCGTAGCGCGTATCGTTTTGGGCGATACACGTTCGTTCAATGGCCTCCTCCTGCTCCTGCATGTTCTCCCCTTCCGGGAAAACCCGTGCTATGCGACCACCGTCATATTCCGCGAGGTAGCCGTCTGCAACCCTGAACACGGGGTTTCGTTCCGGGTACCCGCTCTGCAGCATGCCCAGGGCGAGCCTGTTGTGGTATGCATCGAGGATGTGTCGATACGTGTAGATGGTGGTGTCGCTCGCCTCCCCGGGTGTTCCGGATATCGCGTCCGGCTTGGATGTGTGCATAAGGTCGAGCATCTCAACGTAGTTTTCCAGGTGCAAGCGCACAAGGTAGTTCGGGCAGTACCGTGCTTGCGCCTTGAGGTCCCTTACCAGTTCCCATGAGAAGTCGGCGCTCGCTCGTTCCGCTTCCGCAAAAACCCCCCACTCCTCATCCGGGTCGGCACCACGTTCTTCCCAGGCGTTTTGGTGTTCCCGGAGAATATCGGCATCCATATCCTCTTCGACACCGTTCTGGAGCATGAAGAGGTGCTCCCGGAGGTACGACAGGATGTGGTGTGTGGCGAGGTCCGCATCCTCGTGCCCTACGCGCATGAGGACGGCGAGCTGGTCGTCGAGGCGGCACGCATTATCCGGCCCTTGCCGTTCAATCGCTTTTACCATCCCCTTCCGTTCGATCGCTTTCACCAGCTCCGGGTTGACCAGCCCATGGGGCACCTCGCGGAGTCGTCCTAAAAAATCGAGGAGCGTCAGGCTCGCGCCTTTCGCACGTACGTGGTGAGCAACGTGTTCCTCGATCACATTGACCGTGTGTTTCGCCCGTTCCGGCTCAAGTTCGCGGATACTTCGGCAGATCACGTTGAAGTACAGTGTTTGTGCCGCAAGGTCTTCGCTCGCGAGCGCGCTCGAAAGGGCGTGCGAGAGGGTGGCCTCATCTTGGGCTAGGTGCTCGGTAGCGAGATCTCGCCCGTCCCTTAAGAGCCAGGACTCCGCATGGAGCCCCGTGTTCGCCATGAGCACGATGAGCTCGTGTTTCTGCGGTTCGGAGAGTGGAGCTTTTTCTCGCGCCGCTTCCGATGTTTCCTTCGTGCTGTTGAATAGTGTGGTGTAGCGTCGTACGCGCTGCTGGCTCGGTAGGTCGTACGACAGTGCGTCGATGTCCGCGATCGCCGTTCGGTACGATTCCTCGTCAATGATCAACCCAACCTCATCCCACTCAGGCCTCTTAAACTCGGCGTACCCTCCTACTACGCGGTGGGTGGATCCATGGCGACATCGCTGCTGCCTTCTCCTTCTCGAATCACTCGACCACCTCGCTCTGCAGGGTTTTCGGTACCATCAAGTATTGATTCGATGTGTGGATGTGCTTCGCGAAACCGTTTCTCCATACATACATCATATCCCAACAACCCACGTGGTCGTATAGCCATATCCCCACACGCCACAAAAAGGTGTCAGGAACCTTTTCGACACCCTGGCCATCCTTTCGCTCCCGAACGGAGGGGTTGTGGGCGAAAAGGTTCCTGACACCTTTTTCAGGGTTTGACAGATGGGTGTTGTGGCGGTTCAATCCCTCCGGAGCGGCATTTGGGGCCGTAAGAGGAGGCAGACATGCCGGCAAAAAAGCGAACGAAGCGCTGTGCGCACTGTGGGCAACCGTTGGAACGGTCGCACCGTCTTTTGCACCTCGAGGTTTGCTTGGAACTGTCCTGCCTCACAGGCATATTTGTGAGCATCGTCGGGCACATCCATGTGGAACCGAACGAGCGAAAGCGCCTTTTCGAGCAGATCGAGAGGCTGCACAAGGATAATCGCTAGGCTGCGGGGGCGCGTACGCCCCCGCTTTTGTGCAGGGATACGCGTAGCTTGCGTGTGCTATACTGCGGATATATTCCATAACCAAACACTACCATGTCTCACGATACCCTCTGTATGTGCCCCGTGAAAGTCGGCGACGTCGTGCCCGACCTCACGCTTAAGGCGTACCACAAGAACGCCATTGTCGAGCTCGACCTAAAGCGCCACCGCGGCACTTGGCTCGTGCTTTTCTTCTACCCTGCCGATTTTACATTCGTTTGTCCCACCGAGCTTGAGGAGATGGCGGATCTCTACGACACCTTTGTGAAGGAGGGAGCCGAGGTGCTTTCCGTGTCCACCGATACGCCATGGGTGCATAAAGCGTGGCACGATACCTCGGATGCCATCAAGAAGATCAAATTCCCCATGCTTGCCGACCCGACAGGCGCGCTTTCTCGCGCGTTCGGTGTGTACCTGGAGCGTGAGGGGGTGGCCCTGCGCGGCTCGTTCCTTGTTGACCCGACCGGCGTGGTGCAGGCGATGGAGGTGCATGCCGATGGCATCGGCCGCTCCGCGAAGGAGCTCCTGCGCAAGTTCCGGGCGGCGAAGTTCGTTGCCGAGCACGGTGGCCAGGTATGTCCCGCATCGTGGGAGCCGGGCAAAGATACCCTTACGCCCGGGCTCGACCTTGTGGGAAAGATCTAACGCCGACACCGGCTGGCTGTGTCGCTCCCCGCCTTCATTGAGGGGTGGCACAAAAGAGTGTGTGTGGAGCGTGGGGGAAATGGCGGGGGCAACACTCCCGCTCTTTTCCCTGTTATGCAGGTTCCCCCGCGCACCGCCCCCCATCCCCCCATGCGAACCCCCGGTATACACATCCCATACTTCCACGGCATACGTCGGCTATGCACACCCTCGTGCGCGGTTCGTGGGGCCTCATGCCATATACTGTAGGGTATTGTTACCCTAACCCTCTAACCCTATGGCAGTACGAGTGGCGATCAATGGCTTCGGGCGCATCGGGCGCGCGTTCGTGCGGTGCACGTATGCACGCCCCGACATCGAGCTCGTAGCGATCAACGATCTCGGCGATATCGAGAATCTCGCGTACCTCCTCCGATATGACAGCGCGTACGGCAAAGCATCCTGCACGGTGGCGACGCGCAAGCTCGACTGGCGCACCGTTCTCGTGGTGAACGGCAAAGAGATACCCATGTACAAAGAGAAGGATCCGGCCGCTCTCCCCTGGAAAGACCTTGGTATCGACGTGGTGGTGGAGTGCACCGGTGCGTTTACCGACTACGCCAAGGCGAACATACATCGTACGGCGGGGGCGAAGCGTGTCGTAATATCCGCCCCCGCGAAGGGTGATCCGGCAGCTGCGGGCGTGCGCGGTGCCACGGTTCTCCTTGGTATCAATGAGGACGCGCTCCGTGCCTGTGAAATCACGAGCAACGGCTCCTGCACTACGAACGCCGCGGCTCCCGTGATCGAGATCCTCCAGGAGACGATCGGTATCGAACGAGCGATGCTCAACACCACCCACGCCTACACCGCTACCCAGGCGATCGTCGATGTGCCCGATGCGAAAGAGTGGCGGCGCGGTCGCGCCGGTGCCCATAACATTATCCCCTCCTCGACGGGTGCCGCGATCGCGGTGACCGAGGTTGTCACCTCGCTCAAGGGGAAGTTCGACGGTATTGCGATGCGCATTCCCGTGATCACGGGATCGGTCGCCGACGTGACTTTCGTGGCGAAACGGCCGACCTCGGTCGAGGAGGTGAACGGCATACTGCGTCTTGCCGCCGAGGAGGAGCGCTGGAAGAAGACATTTGCTGTGTCGAACGAGGAGCTCGTGTCGAGCGACATCGTGGGCAGCCCGCAGGCCTCGATCGCCGACCTCACCATGACACGGGTCGTGGACGGTACGCTCGTGAAGGTGTGTGCGTGGTACGACAACGAAATGGGCTACACCGCGTCGCTCGTGGAGCACGTCGTGCGCGCGGGCACGACGCCGCTTTCCTAATGCGTCGCACATGCACGTACTCTTCGCCGCCGACCACGCCGGGTTCAATCTCAAGGAGGAGCTCAAGCCCTGTGTTGCGGAGCTTGGGCACACAGTCGAAGACCTCGGTGCCTATGCGTACGCGGAGGATGATGACTATCCCGACTACGTTGCCACCGCCGCCGCACGGGTATCGGCCGAGCCGGATACCGTGCGAGCCATCGTGCTCGGTGGGAGCGGTCAGGGTGAGGCCATTGTGGCGAACCGTTTTCCCCGCGTGCGCGCGGTCGTATACAACGGCGAGTCGCGCGGTGCGCTCTTCAACAACCTCGACGAGCTTAGCCTCTCCCGCGAGCACAACGACGCGAACGTGCTTTCTCTCGGCGCGCGGTTCCTCGCGTTCGAAGAGGCGCGTGCTGCGGTCATGCGCTGGCTCGCCACTCCCTTTTCGCACGAGGTGCGGCATGTGCGGCGCATCAAAAAGATCGAACACGTGCTCGAGTCCAAAGCCCCATAGGCGTTTAGCGCAAAAGGTCGTATACTGCAAAGGTATGCACGTACCACGGATCATTCCCGCGATTATTCCCGACTCGCTTGACACTCTTCGTGCACGGGTGCGCGAGGTGCGCGGTGCTGTGCAACGGGTACAGCTTGACGTAATGGATGGTCGCTACACGCCGACTGCGTCGTGGCCCTACGACAGTGCCGATAGGAAAGCGTTCGAAAGCCTTCGACGAGAGGATGATGGTCTTCCCTACTGGCAGGACGTCGACTATGAGGTTGACCTCATGGTGACCGAGCCGGAAACACGTGTGGAGGAGTGGGTGCTCACCGGGGCTGCGTGCCTCATCGTGCATGTGGAGAGCACCGAGCGTCTGCCTCAGATCATCGATTTGTGTCGCGACCGGCGCGTGGAGCTCGCGCTCGCGCTCAAACCCTCGACCGACATCGAGTGTATCGCACCGTACGTGGAGGACCTTGTGTTCGTACAGTGCATGGGCAGCGATCGCATCGGTGCGTACGGCGTACCCCTCGAGCCGCGTGCGCTCGATACGGTCCGTGCGCTTGTCACACGCTACCCACACCTTCCCATCGGGGTAGACATCGGGGTGAATGAAAAAACCCTGCCTACGCTTGTGCGTGCGGGGGCCACACGCTTCGCGGTCGGTTCGGCGATCTTTGCCACCCCTTCCCCGCGTCGCGCCTACAGCGAGCTCGACACACTTGCCACCACGCATCTTTTTTCCGCCGAGCACGCCGCGTAACGGCTATGGCACACCCCACCGAATCAGACCTTGTACGCATGGAGACATTCGCGCGCGCGGTGCGTGCGAGCGTGCTTAGGATGCTCGCGTCGGCGGGCAGCGGACACACCGCCGGGTCTTTGAGCGCGGCCGACCTCTTCGCTGCGCTCTACGGCCACGTGCTCACCCACGACCCCGAGCGCCCCGAATGGGAAGCGCGCGATCGCCTCATCCTCTCGAATGGTCACGTGGTACCGGTGCGCTACGCTGCGATGGCTCACGCGGGGTACTTCCCCGTCGAGGAGCTCACTACGCTCCGCCGTTTCGGCAGTCGCCTCCAGGGGCACCCAGAGCGTACCCGCCTACCCGGGCTTGAGACCACGAGCGGCCCCCTGGGGGAAGGACTGGGGCAAGCGGTCGGCATCGCGCTCGGTGCGCGCATGGACGGGTGCACGTGGCGTACGTACTGCATCATGTCTGACGCCGAGCAGCAGTGCGGTGCCACCTGGGAAGCCGTGCTCTTTGCGGGGGCGCGCAAGCTCAAGAACCTGACCGCCCTCATCGACCGCAACATGGTCCAGATCGGCGGGCCGACCGAAACGGTACTCCCCCTCGAGCCGCTCGTAGAAAAGTACGAAGCGTTCGGCTGGCATGTGATCGAGGTGGATGGACACAGTGTTGAGATGTGTTGCGACGCCTTGGAGGAAGCAACGACCGTCGAGCGCCCCACCGTGCTCATCGCCCACACGGTGCCCGGCAAGGGGGTGCCCGAGATCGAGGGTGACTACCGCTGGCACGGCATGGTCCCCACCTCGGCGCAAGCGGAGGTGTGGGCCGCGGCCCTCGAAGCAAGCGTCATTGCGTAGCGTATCGTTTCATACTCGTACATGCTTACTGCAGACCTTGATCCCCGCACGCTCGACCGTTCCGCACTCCCCCGCAGGAGCGTGCGCGACGGTTTCGGGGCCGGGATCTGCGAAGCGGCGGAGCGCGATGAACGCATCGTCGCACTCTGCGCCGATGTTGCCGATTCGGTGCGGCTTGGTCCATTTCGGGAACGGTTCCCCGACCGCTACATCGAGATCGGTGTCGCGGAGCAGAACATGGTGGCGATTGCGGCCGGATTGGCCGCGTACGGTAAGGTGCCCTTCACGGTCGCGTACGCGGCGTTCAGCCCCGGGCGCAGCTGGGAGCAGGTGCGCACCCTGCTCGCCCTTTCCGACCTGCCAGTCAAGGTGGTGGGTATGCACACCGGCGTGTCAGTCGGCAAGGATGGCGCGACACACCAGGCGCTCGAGGACATCACCCTCATGCGGGTGCTTCCCAACATGCAGGTCGTGGTGCCGGCCGATGCCGAAGAGGCGCGGAAGGCCGTGCTCGCGCTCGCCTGGAATGGTAAGCCCGCGTACCTGCGCTGTGCGCGGCATGAGACCCCCGTGTTCACGACACCCGATACGCCGTTCGTGCTTGAGCGAGCGTACTACCTCTGGCACAGTGCTGCGACGCCGCATGCGGCGATCATGGGTGCCGGTCCCCTGCTCTACGAGGCTCTCGAGGCGGCACATATGCTCGAGCGGGAGGGGGTGCCGACAAGCGTACTCAATCTCCACTCGGTGAAGCCCATGGATATCGAAGCGGTCAAAGATGCCGCGCGTGAAGCGGGTGCGGTGGTTACGGTGGAGGAGCACCAGATCTTGGGCGGTGTCGGAGGTACGGTCGCCGAGATCCTCACCCAGAACGTACCGGTACCGCAGGAGATGATCGCGGTGCATGATCGTTTCGGGCAGTCGGGAGAGCCGGAGGAGCTCATACACGAGTACCGTTTGAGCGCGGCGCACATCGCGGAGGCGGTGCGACGAGTGGTTGGTCGGAAGCATGGAGGCTCGTGACCCTTTCCGCATGGATACCGAGGCCGCTGCCCGTTCGTACGTCGCTTCCCCCACCGAGGGGGTGCTGCGCGGCGCCGCCGAATGGGTCGCCGTCGCAGGGGTCCTCTTCGGGTTCCACGTGTTTACGGTCGAGTACGTGCACTCGAGTTTTTTAAGTCAATTTTTCTCGCGCACGGTGGTGGGTCTTCTCATGACCGCCACATCGTTCGTGTCCCTCTGCGCGCTTCTTTTTGCACCCCGCGTGCTCGCACGGATCGGTGCGTACCGGCTCGCGTTCGGTGCCGCACTAGCGTGTGCGGGTTCCTCGCTGGTGTTGGGATTCGTGCGCGAGTGGCCTATCGTGGTCGGTGCGTTCGGCGTGCTCGCGGTGTCGGCGCCGCTCGTCCTCCTGTGCCTCGACGTGTTCCTGGAGCGGGCGATACGAAGCGAAAACGTCACCGGCTCGGTGCGGGGTCGCCACCTCGCCGCAGTGATGGGTTCGGCACTCCTTTCACCCCTTATCGCCGGTACGCTCGCCGGGAGCGGAGGGCGGCTCGAGCTCGTGTACCTGGCGAGCGCCTGCTTCCTCGCGCCGTTCCTCCTCGTCCTTGTGGTGCGGCTCCGTGCTGCCGGCGAAGCGGCTCCACGCCCCGAAGTATCTCTCCGCGCCACCCTGCGGCGAGTCGCCCGGACCGGTGACCTCTTCCACGTGGCAGCCGCACAGTTCCTCTTGCGTTTCTACTTCGCGTGGATGGTCGTGTACCTGCCGCTCTACCTCCATCAAACTGTAGGTTTCTCGTGGGGCGACATCGGTCTCATACTTTCCTTCATGCTCGTACCGTACCTCCTCCTCGAATGGCCTGCGGGTGTTGTGGCTGACCGGTGGCTCGGTGAGCAGGAGCTCCTCGTGGCGGGATTCACGATCATCGCCCTCGCGACCGCGGCGCTGCCATTCCTTGGTGTGGGGAGCGTTCTTTCCTGGGGGGCACTGCTCTGTGTTACGCGCATCGGTGCGGCTTTGATCGAGAGTATGACCGAAGTGCACTTCTTCAAGCGTGTTGATGCCACGGACGTCGAGCTCGTCAGTTTCTTTCGTATGCTTCGCCCGCTCGCGTTTACGCTCGGGCCCCTTCTCGCCACCGTGGTACTGTACGTGGTGGACCTGCGTTTCCTCTGGCTCGTACTCGCCGTGGTGATGCTTACGGGCATCATTCATGCCGCGCGGCTGGTGGATACGCGCTGATGGTGCTCGGGACACACTGCGCCATTGGACGCCGTCCCCGTTTTCTTTTATGCTGCTCGTATGCCCGGGTGGCGGAACCGGTATACGCGCTCGACTTAAAATCGGGTGCCGAAAGGCATGCGGGTTCGATTCCCGCCCCGGGCACTGTGTGTTTTGGTATATGCAACAGTCGCACAAGATAGATGTACCTAAAAACACCGCACCTTTTAAAAGTGCGGTGTAGGGCGCATGTACAATACCGTTCAGAGACCCGCTTCTCGGTAGATTGCCACTCGCTCCTCGTCGTACGCTTGATGTAAGGCGTCAATACGTGCGTGTGCCTGGTCGAGGGTAAGTGCGCCGCGTCCTAGGTCGTAGAACACTTCTGCAGTCACTGTTTGGTATCGCGTAAGAGCCTCGGCCGCATGTTCACTAATGTGACGGTGCGGGTCGGTACTAATAATCGTGGTGCTGTCCAAGATATCCATACGTGTCTCCTAAAGTATCTTTCGTAAGTAAAACACATTTGTGTGCCGAGGTCGACCCTCTAGAACCATCAGGTTGTACGGGTGTGGTAGCCAAGCCCCACCGCTTCCGTGGAAGATGTTGCAATCGGAATCTCGCGCACGTATTCTGTACCGTTACAGACGGTTACCGACTGTATCTGCGCGACCGGCACAAGGACCTCCCGCCGCTCTCGGCGTATTTGTTTTTGCTCGCGCAGACACGTAGCACGCGCGGTTTCGCATTCTCGTCGTATTTCCTTACAGAGCGTTTTGAGCGGTCCGTCTTCACCTGCACCCGTTACATACGTATCTACACCCGTTACATACTTATACAAACACTCGTACGCATTGATGCGCGTCTCAAGCGACTTAACACCGGCCCAGTCAAGAAACCGCCTTGCGGTCGCCCTCAACTCTGCAGCATCTTGCGGTGTGTCAAGGGCACAGCCAAGAAGCTCCATGAACTCGTGGGAGCGTCTCTGAACGTCTTCTGAGGCGTGTTGTTCCGCTGCCATCTGCCCGGTGAGGTCGAATCGTTCGAGTGGAAAACGGGCGAGAGATGCCGCATACCGTGTGTGCTTGGCGTGAATCGTTTCGACGAGCGCCGGTACGTGCTCGAGTGGCACATGTGCCTTGATCTGCACAAGACGAAGCGATGTGACACGCACGGGTGCTCCATTCGTGTCGAGCTCGTAGGTCACCTCGGTGAGATCAACTGCGTGGTGTGCATCCAGATGCGCGTTTGCGGAGAGGTCGTAGTAGAGGCCTTCCGATCGAGTTTCTTTCTCCCGCCCCCCTAGGATACCAAGTGCGTTTGCACGTGTGGTGATGTAGCGTGCCTCCTCTCGAGCGCCACGTATCGCGTGGTTGTGTAGATAGGGCCCCGTACCCTCAAAGAATGTGTGGGTGAGAGTTCTGCACATAGCACCGCGATCTTTCGAACCGGGTGAGTCGGGTGTACCCGCTTCCCCCTTGCGACGCATGTGTTCCTCGACCATATGCTTCAGGTCAGCGGTGGCTGCGTTGTGTGTGTGCACAAAGTGGCGGGTAAGCTCGTTCTGTATAATAGCGAGGGGTATCACCCGGTCGGTTGGGATGCCGTAGTGCAGTTCATATAGTCCGTCCGCGATGTGGCGCGCAGTCTGCCGCATGCGCAGTACTTCATCGTTCGCGTTCCGTTCGGCGTCGTGTTGAGGCAGCATGCTCTGGAGCTCATGAGTGCGCGAAGGGTTTCGAGGCCCGCTTGCCCCGGGGGGGTTGGTGTACATCGCAAAGGCGCCTTCGGGTGTTTTATGGTTCATGCGATACGTTTCGTCTTAAGAAATGTGTGGTGTGCGAGAGGATTGGCTCACGGCTCCTGGTACTCATCCCCCTCAACCACCCCACCGTTCGTGCGACATATTTCTCGGTACAGGAGCGCACTGGGGCGTACACGACGTTCGAAGGTGTCGTAGTCGACCTCCACCAAGCCGAAGTGCTTCTCAAAGCCCTCGGCCCACTCATAGTTGTCGAGCAAGGACCAGTAGCAGTACCCGCGTAGGTCGACCCCCTGCGCGAGCGCGGTACGCATGCCCCGCACCGTATCGCGGATGTATGAAGCGCGGAAACGGTCGGATGCATCCGCACAGCCGGCTTCCGCAACGTACACCGGCTTTCGGTAGCGTTTGAACTGGAGCAGTGCATCGGCGATGCCCTCCGGGTCACTTCGCCACCCCATGTCGGTGTACGGAAGGGCGCGCGTATCCCCGTACACCCTGCGTTGGTAGTAGTTCACCCCGATCCAATCGCAGGAATGGTGGACAAGGCTCATGAATGCTCGGGTCCAGAGCAAGTTCATGCACCAGGCCGCCAGGTGGTGGAAGGGGTTCTTTCCCGCGGCGCGGAACGCCACGGTGTGCTTCACGATACCGATACGGGCGCTCGTCCGTGCCGCTCGTATGGCGTGGTAGGCCGCGCGGTGCCCCTTCGCCATGTGGTAGAGGGCGCGGAGGTAGCGAACGTATGCGCGGGTGTGGAAGGGGGGCCAGCGTCCTCGTACGTACCCTAGGCCGGCAACGACCATGGGTTCGTTCAGGGTGGCGAATGTGGTACAGAGGTCGCCCAGCCGTTCGACCACGTACGCGGCGTAGCGGGCGAAGAGGCGTGGCGCGTTGGGGTGCTCCCAACCGCCGCGCTCGGCGTACCAGAGCGGGAGGGTGAAGTGGAGGATGGTGATCGAGGGTTCCATGTCGTGTGCGCGTATCGCAGTGAGCACCTCACGGTAGTGCATAATCTCCCGTTCATCGAACCGCCCCTCCTCAGGCTCGATGCGGGCCCACTCCACCGAGAACCGGTGCATGGTGTGTCCGAGCGTCGCGGCGAGCGCAATATCCTCGCGAAAGCGGCGGTAGTGGTCGCACGCGCTGCCGCACGGGGGCACCCTGCCCTCTCGAGCCGCCTGCGCCCAGTCGCACCGCTCGATTCCGCCCTCGACCTGGTAGCTCGCCGTGGCGGCACCCCAGCGGAAATCATGTGGGAACGGGTGGGGCATGTGGGTGGTTACGGGCACGGACGCGTCTTTGTGAGAAGGGGGTTTGGTCAGTGCGCTCGAGCGAGTGCACGCTCGAGTACGTGGGTGAGGAAGTGCGGCATGGAAGCTCCCACGGCAAAAAGGGCTTTCGGTACGAGTGAGTGCTCGGTAAGCCCGGGAAGCGTATTTACCTCGATGAAGTAGATGCCGTTTGGAGCAACGATGAAATCACTCCGAGAGTAGTCGCGTAGACCTAGGGTCGTGTGCACCGTGCGTGCGGCGGTGAGAAGTGCGGCGGTCACCTCACGCGGGAGTGGTGCCGGGCATATCTCACGTGCGTGCCCCGCGTATTTTTCGTCGTAGTTAAAAAGTGCATGCTTGGTGGGGGTAATGAGAACAGGTGGAAGAGCGTAGAGTGTTTCGTGTCGGAACCCCTCCACCACGCCCACTGTAATCTCCCTACCTTGCACGTATTCTTCCACCAGCACGCTTTCGGTGTATTCGAATGCACTGAGCACACCGTAAAGGAGCTCGTCGAAGGAGGATACGAGCGTGACGCCGAACGATGAGCCGCCATCTGCAGGTTTGACCACGAGTGGTGCGTGGAGTGTTTCAAGTACCCTACGGAGAGCATCTTCACTACAGTCTCGCCGCCCGAGCACTACATGAGGCGCTTGGTAGATGCCCGGTACCGCACCCAACGCTTGCTTGGCGAGGTGCTTGCGCATGCCGAGCGCGGAGCCGAGGGCGTCCGTTCCGGTATAGGGTACACGGTGGGTTTCCAGCAGTCGCTGTACGGCGCCATCCTCACCGTAGGCGCCGTGGAGGGCATTAAAGACCACGTCAACCTTTTCCACGATTCGCGCCGGTTCCGCGGGCATGCCCCGCATATGCCACACACCCTGCTTGTCTATGAATATGTCACGCGCCTCAAAACATTCGCGTGGCAAATGCTCGAGCACGGCTTGGCCTGTCTTTAGGGACACCTCGAACTCGTTGCTTGGGCCGCCTCGCAGAACGCCCACCTTTATTCGTGCCATGGCTGTAGTATAGCACCACCCTCCCTTCGTAGGCACCACGGGGCATGGGATCATGTGTGCGGGTCCACCTGGACTCGAACCAGGGACGTCGGTTTTGGAGACCGAAATTTTACCACTAAACTATGGACCCGTTTCGCTTCCATTGTGACCCATATCGAAAGAACGAGCAAGGGGTGATGTTCATGCACTAGGTATCAAGTATCAGTTCGGACCACCTCCCCTCGGGAAAAAGTCGGTGGCAAGGTTTGCCGTGTTGCCCCGGTACCCCCGCTGTGCTATAGGGGAGCGAGCCGCGAGATTCGCACGGTTCGTTGAGGGCAGAAACACTAAAAAACCTCCTCGCAAGGAGATTATTGGCGCGAAACCCGCAGCATTTCTTGCGGGAAAAGCGTTATTCCGCGACCTCTTCCTTCCCCTTCTTTTCGACCGCAATCTTCGAGAGGTCGATCGGTTCAGCGCCCGCTTCCTCCTGGAGCGATATGGGCTCCTGTACCAGAGCGACCACCTCGTCGGCCTCGGTTACCATTTGGACACCCGTCGGAAGCTTGATGTCGCGAATATGAATTTGGTCCTCGAAGGTCTTAAGGGCGGAAATGTCAATTGTGATTTCATGCGGCAAGTCCTTAGGGAGGGCTTCGATGTCGACCTCGTGCATGACCTTGATGAGGGTACCACCAAGTCCCTTTTCCGCCGGTGCTGTGCCGGTAAAGACGAGTGGCACGCTCACCTCGACCGTGCGGTCGGTGCGGACAGCGTAGAAGTCTATATGGATAGGGGTGCCATAGAGCGGCTCGACGGTCACGTCGTGAATAAGTGCGGCCTTCGTGCCGCCGGGAACACCATGCACATCAATGACCGTTGACTCGCCCGCTTCGTGCCACACCTTCTCGAAGTCGGTGAGCGCGACCGATATCGGAAAGGAGCCCTCAGCCATACCCGCACCGTAAATTACGGCGGACACACGCCCTGCAGCACGAAGTTTCCGAGAGGCATGGGTGCCTGTATGCGGACGGGGTTCTACGGTAATCGCGAGCGTCATGGTGGTTGCGTGGTGGGGTTGGCTACTACTTCTTTACCTCTTTGTACACAACGTGTTTGCGCAGAATCGGGTCGTACTTTCGCAGTTCAAGCTTCTTTTCCACGCGCTTCTTGTTACGGTTGTCGTACCGCATATGCTTTGATTCGGTACTCTTAAGCTTTACAATATGATCCTGTGACATACGGCGCACATAGTACACGCGTTTCTCCGGCTTGTCCAGCCGGATTCTCACCAGCTCGTTTCCCGGTAGGCGGTGCCGTCGAAAATGACCAGTGTGCCACCACGGTCTATTCTAAAGTCAAGCCCCTTCCCTTGGGATAGGGGCTGTGCGTTGCGGGGGGAGCGATTATCGAGTTCTATGGCATACACCCCCAGGGGAGAAGCGGCGAGTACGATGTCGTTGCGGTTTGGATAGAACTCAAGCCTGCTATACGGCCCTCCATCGCTGATCCTGATTTCTTCGGGGACGTCGCTAAGGTAGTAGGGTCGCGGGTCGTTCGTACTGCCCCAGGTTGCAACAATGGTACCCGTATCAAGCCACATGACCACGCCGTCGCGTTCGCGCACGCTTGCTCGGTCCGTGATTTGAGAAGTGCTAGCGAGAGTTTCAAGCCACTCCGGGAACACATACGTGGTGGCCGTGGTTGTGGTCGCGATACGTTTCCCTCGTGCAATCAGGGTTGTTGTGGTCGCGATGCGGACTGCGAATTTACTCCCGTCCTCGGCAAACAGCTCGCGCACCTCGGTGTGTTCGGGATTTTCCACCTCGTGCGTTGTGGTCCCTGCCGTCATAAGCGACACGGTACTGGTCGCCGGTACCTCTTTCCACACTAAAACCTTCGGTACCATGAGGACACGCGCTTCGGTGACGATGTTCGGGTGCACGGTGAGGTGTTTGGTCCAGGTGTGGTAACCCTCTTTTTCAAATCGTATCGTGTATACATGGTTTGGTGTGAGATTTTGAATAAAGGTGTTGCGAAGGAACGCCCCGTTGAGTTCGATGAAGTCGTCATCGAGGTAGACTGAAGCGTTCGGTACATCCGCATAGAGATACAATCCTCCCGTCTCAACGAGGGAGAGGGCATCGTCGAGACGGTACCCTTGCGAGTAGCCGATAAGTATGGGTGTACCAACGATGAATAGGAGAATGCATGCCCAGAACATGCGACTGCGTATGGTGCGGTCGAGTGGTTTCATGACAGGGGGTGTTGTGGCGGTGCCCCGTTCGCAACTGCAACTCGATGTTTGGGGGTGACCCAGAACGCACCTATGTACCGTCCGAACAAAAGCCGCGTCTGTGCATGGAGACCCGGGAACGCTCCAAAAATGATGATTGTGAAAGGTACCATGAGCCACTGAAGGGCCGCAGCTGCTCGTCGCCGACGAACTGCATGCGCGTAGCGTTCGGGCATGTGTGGCATGAGAGAAAAGGCGATCGCTGCGGCGAGTATAAGCCCGAACATGGCGACAATCATGAGATTGCGGGTCACATACGGCAAACTGAACGACAACATAGTATCACGGAACGCTTCGCCGCCGAGCACAATCGGGAGCCAGCCGAGGAGGAGAATGATGAGAGGGCTCGTGGCGAGGGACCAGAACCCCTCGATTTGCACAAGTGTGTGGAAGCATTTTTTGCGCCAGGGAATGTGCGGGTTCTTAATGAAGCCGAAGAGCATGTACGGAATATTCTCAACCCCCCACATCCAGCGCAGATGTTGTTTGTAGATGTTTACGAGTGTGCCCCACAGCGAGGGTGCGAGGTTCGCATCCATGGAAACGGGGTAGCCCATTGGTACCACCCTATGAACGCCGTTACTGGCGAGGTAGAGATTCCAAAAGATCCGTGAGTCATCCGAAATGACATTCTTTTGCCAGTACCCAATACGATGGAGTGCGGCGAAGGACACCGCATGGGACGAGAACGTGGTCAGCTTTTCTTCGCGCTCTTGCTGGATCATCTGCCAGAACGTGCTCGAAAAAGCGGCGACGCGCGACACTGCGGGAGCGTCCCATATATTGTTGTTGTAGAGCGGCACCGGTTGGAACGAAGCGGCGTGCGGATCGTCGGTTGTGAGAAAGTGCCAGGTGACGCATGGCAGGTACTGTGGATCGGCGATGGTGTCTATATCGAATGCGGAGACGATCACGTGTTCGTAGGGAATGTGGTTGGGGTCCAGGACCTCGACGCGGGTGCGCTCTGCGGCATACGTGATGTTCGGACCCTTGCCGCGTATTTCCCCGGGTAGGCCGTCTGGATGCACACTCACTAAGAAATGCCCGAACGTTTTCGCGTAGCGTGTGTGCATGGTCTTTGCGATAGCGAGCGCTTCCGGGCCCGCCCGCTCCTCGACCGCAAGCGTGACGATGATTCGTTCGCGCGGGTAGCGCGCTGCGGCAACCGCTTGTATCGCCGCAGCGACGATTTCCTCCCCCTCGCGATAGTACGGCAAGATCACGAGGTGGTGGAGATGATTGTGGTCGAGAAGTGCCAGCTTGGCGGCCCAGTTCGTATCTATATTGTGCCGTAAGCGTCGCCAGTTGTGTCGCTGATGCACACCAAGGTAGAAGGTCTTGAGGAGCCAGTAGAGGTCAAACGCGATAATAAAGTATGCGGCGAGCGTAGGAGCATACATCGAAAGAACGATAATGAGAAGTATTGTCCCCCACGAGAGGATGCCCGGCAGCATTTCGAGAGCACGGTAGAGCACTCGGTCTGCCCCCGTAAGGTCTCGTGCGTGAGCTACGGAAAAGTAAGGTGTGCGTGCGTACTCCATGGCAAAATTGTTCTCTTTGAGCCGGAGGCGAGGCTCGAACTCGCGACCCACGGTTTACAAAACCGTTGCTCTACCAACTGAGCTACTCCGGCACTGTTGCTCGCATTGTTCCCATGTATGAGGGTTGCATATGCGTACCACTTCGTCAACGTCCATCCACTCGTTCTGCGGGCACCCCGTCTTCCGCCAGTGGTGTGGTGGTGTTCGTTCGCGTGCGGGTGGTTCGGCGGGTGCGGCGCGCTCCAATACTGTGGCGGTGGAATGCTCGCAGGAATCGTGTAGTCACATCGAGTTTATGTTCGATTGCACGTACCCACACAAGCATGGTGTACGTGATCATGTGGAGAGCACGAGCCAACATGTCGTGTCGTACGTACGTATCGAGCACCGTCCATGCTCGATACGTGGCTGCGTAACACTCGACGAGCCGGCGGTCTGCCGCGTAACGAATTTCACTTGCCACACGGACACCGCGGCGTTGTTCCCACAAAAGGAAACCAAGGAGAGAGCACAACAAGGCGCCGGAGACAAGGAACGCATCTATCATGCAGGTACTTCACGCACGGGGTTTCTGGTAACCTGCACCCCATGCATGCTGTCAGAGGTTAGGCACGTGCGGAAAACCGCACACATTCGGAAACTTCGATCCGCTCGCCAAACTTTTGGATCGCCTGTTCGATGAGGGTGCGTATGGTCACCGAGGGATCCTTCACGAACGCCTGGTCGAGAAGCACGCACTCGCTCAGGTAGCTGTTCAGCTTTCCCTCGACGATGGCGGCGCGTTTATCCGCGGGACGGTCCGCCGCTTCTTCCTCAAATAGCTGGCGAGCTTTCGCCACATCCGCGTCGCGCACCTGCTCGCGGGAAATAAACTCGGGGTTCATAGCCGTGGCGTGCATCGCGATGTCGCGTGCCAGTGCCAGGAACTCGGGGTTCTTTGCGACGAAATCCGTTTCGCATGAGAGGAGGACGAGCGCACCAACATCCTGTGAGGTGTGAACGTATGCTTGCACCACACCGGCACCAAGGGTGCGGGAAGACTTCTTTGCGGCAGCAGCACTTGATTTCTTGCGAAGCAAGATGAGCGCTTTCTCCATATCGCCACTCACTTGCTCCAGCGCCTGCTTGCAGTCCATGACGGACAGCCCCGTACGCTGCCTAAGTCCCTTAATGTCCTCGGTGGTTACGGCCATGGTTGGTTATTGTGCTGTGTAACGGTCCCCTGAACCAAACACCCCATGTGAGGGGTTGCTGCACACGCCGGTTTACACTACATCGTGCGCCGCCGCGCGGTTCGGTGCGGGGGCGTGCATGGGGGCGCTCTCCAGACCTTCCTCATAGGCGTTTGCGAGCTCATTCGTGAAAAAGGTTATCGAGCGAGGGGCTGCATCATTTGCCGGTATGGGATACGTAATGGGAGAGAGGTCGCAGTCAGTGTTCGCGAGTGCGATGACCGGTATCGAACGCGTTCGTGCCTCTCGCACCGCATTCACCTCACGCTTTGGGTCAACTACAAAGAGCGCGTGCGGTATCGTGTTTCCGAGGTTCGTAAGACCACCGTACATACTCTCGAGTCGTGCTATCTCGCGGTCGATGAGGAGACGCTCAAGCTTCGTGTACTTGCCGAGCGCGCCCGACTCGCGGTCCGCGCGGAGGGATTCGAGGCGACTGATGCGTTTCTTAATCTCCTCGAAGTTGGTGATCGTACCCCCGATCCACCGCCCCACCACGTACGGAGCGCCCACTCGCTCCGCGGCGGCGCGTACGATGCGCTGACTCTCCGGCTTCCCCCCTACGAAAAGGAGGGTCTTGTGTGCAGCGCCGAGTTCCCGCACAAACGAGCATGCGGCCTCAAGAAGCTCTTCGGTGCGGCTAAGGTCCACGATATCCACATGTTGCTTTGTGCCGAAAACATACTTGCGGGTGGAAGGGTGCCTGCGTGATTTGGTTACTCCGAAATGAGCGCCCGCGTCGAACATGCGACCAAGCGCGCCTTCTACTATATTGTGCTGTTGCGATGCCTCAGTGACCACGTCCATAGGTTTGTCATACGAGTGTACCAGAGCTTCTCAAGATTGGCAATACATTGTATGACCGCAGGTACTTTTGCACCCCACTTCTAATTTGCTCGTATTGTAGCAGACATCCGACCAGTGTCAGCTTGTTCTTGAACGCACTGTGCATACGCCTGGTGTTGTAGAAGATAAGCCAGTCCATGAGCTTTTCATTGAAGGCGTCCGGATCGAGGAGGAGACCGTGGTGAAAGTCAACGAACTCTTCCTGAATAGTGCGATTGAATCGCTCCACATGAGCATTCATCTTGGGAGTCCTCGGGTAGGTATGGTAGTGGGTGATTTGAAGGCTGAGGAGTCGTTTGGCAAAGTGTTTCTTGAACTCAGAACCGTTGTCGGTAAGGACAAAGGTGGTGGTATAGGGGAATACCCGCTGCCACATGAGGAAGAATGCTTCCGCCGCTTTTGACGCATGTGGAGTCTGCAAGTACTTTTGTGTAAATGACCGTTGATACGCATGTCGTCGTCTGTTAATCGAGCCTGACTCGCTCCGGATACAGCACGGAAAGCGCGCTCACGATCGTACCCCAGTCTCGAATGGTAACCGTCCACTTCCGGGCAATGTCTCTCTGTGCGAGCCATAAGAGTTTCAT
>Ga0268298_10000119_pt1 | contig 99903 bp, 97 predicted proteins | sample WWTPWeurt_MetaG_FD_194462 | JGI IMG/M metagenome (GOLD analysis project Ga0268298, IMG submission 194462) | Activated sludge microbial communities from WWTP in Nijmegen, Gelderland, Netherland - WWTP Weurt | ecosystem: Engineered > WWTP > Aerobic digester > Activated sludge | place...
AGGAACGATTCTCGAAAGGATCAATGTTTAATCATAGCCATATGTGGAATGTTGTCTTCCATATATTCTTCACCCACTGGAACAAATCCAAAGCCTGAATAAAATTTTAGTAAATACGATTGGGCAGAAATTTTAATCGGCTGTCCTGGAAAAAGTTTCTCCATTTGACGCATAGATTCATCCATTACAATCTTGCCGAAACCCTGACTGCGAAAATTATAATCACTAACTACTCTGCCAATGGATGGATATTCAGGATACGAAATTTTTGGTGGCAGCAATCGGGTATAGGCAGCTAATTCCCCAGATTCTACATATAGCATCAGGTGATGGGCATGCAGATCTTTATAGTCCAGATCCTGGTAGACACAATTTTGTTCGACAACAAAAACCTCCACTCTAAGTCTTATGATTTCATACAATTCAAAAGGACTTAATTCTTCAAATTTTTTTAGAATAAAATGAAAGTTTTGCATAAGAATGTTCTGCCGTAAAAAGTATTAATCCTCATCAATTTTGAGCTCGAGCGCATTTCTGAGTTCTTCAATTTCCGGATTTACTGCATACAATAAATCCCATTTTTCTTTGGCAGAATAAAGTACTTTTGGTTTGACGAGGTCTTCCTTTTGCGCCATTTCGGGATCAATTTCAACACTCATCCGAATTCCTGTCTCCCGAAAGAAAGATTTGATTTTTTCTTCCAGATTAAGTTCAGATCTAAGGGCTTCCTGCGCAAGTATAGAGCCAACTAAAAAGTTTACCTGATTTTCTGCAATCAAAACCTTTGCCTGTCGCATATATGCGAGTAGTGAATTTGATTTTTGATCCTGGATGCAACCTTCCCAGAAAATACGAACACTTTCCTCAGAAAATTCCATTTTATTTTCCTGTCGGATTCTTTCGTCGTTTGCAATCTTTTCCTTTATCATTTTAAGATCTGCCAACCTGGGAATCGAACTTACTGCGGCAGGGCCTGGGTTACTCACTTTATCCGTGGAAGCAGCCGGCACAGTTGTAGTCTGGTTAGCTAACTGGGTCGTTTTCGGATTTTCATTGGACACAACTATAGGAACACTAGAAATCTGTCCAGTCTGCTGTACTTTATCTGTTAACTCAAAATTGTGTTGAACGTTTTGGGGAATTTGGATTTGCTCTTTGTTCAGTTCAGAAGTTTTTTTTTCAGGGGCTGGTGCTGTTGTCGTAGAGATTCCTTTAGTGATTAAATTTCTGAATTGACAAAGTTTGTTAAGCAATATCTCTACATGAAGCCGCTTGTTGCGCGCTCTACCCATATTGATTTCAGATTCGTTGAGACTTTCGAGACAAGTCATCAGAAAAGATTTGCTGTAGTTCTGTGCCTGTGAGAGATATCTTGATTTGGAATGTTCGCTCCCTTCAAATAGTGCGGCCATTTCCGGACTTTTGCAGACCAAAAGATTTCTGGCATGCAGACCCAAACCCTCCAGCAGAACTTCGGAATCAAAACCAAGTTTTAGAATTTTGTCGTATAGAAGAAAAGCGGTTTGCTCATCTTCAAGTAGAAAAGCATCGTAAAACTTAAAAAAATAATCCTGATCCAGAACATTCAGATTGTCCGCTACATCCTTGTAGCTCAATTTCTTTCCCGAAAAGCTGGTAATGCGGTCGAAGATGGATAAAGCATCCCTCATTGCGCCATCGGCTTTTTGGGCAATTAAATATAAGGCTTCAGAATCTGCTTCAATGGATTCTACCGCACAAATTTTTTCCAACTGATGGATGATGTCTTTGACCTGAATTCTTCTGAAATCATATACCTGACATCGACTCAGGATGGTTGGGATAATTTTATGTTTTTCAGTGGTGGCCAGAATAAATTTTGCATAAGGTGGTGGCTCTTCCAGAGTCTTCAAAAAAGCATTAAATGCAGAGGAGGTCAACATGTGCACCTCGTCTATGATGTAGATCTTAAACTTTCCGTATTGGGGTTGGTATCTAACCTGTTCTACCAAAGCCCTCATATCCTCTACTCCATTATTTGAAGCAGCATCGAGTTCTATAATGTTGAATGAATTGTTTTCCTGAAATGCCTGACAAGTCTTGCAGACATTACAGGGTTCCCACTCAGGGCTTGGATTTTCACAATTCAGTACCCTGGCCAAAATCCTTGCGCAAGTAGTCTTACCTACCCCCCTTGGGCCGGTAAAAAGAAAGGCATGTGCTACCTGGCCCTGAGATAAAGCATTTTTCAAGGTATTGGAGATGTGCTCCTGACCTATAACGTCAGACCATTTAAGGGGCCTGTATTTGCGTGCTGAAACAAGAAATCCTTCCATGTCAATAATGGGTCAAAATTAACCTATTCATGAGAATTTTAATGCATTGGTTTGAGACTTACCGGTTTTTTAAATGGGTATGCACAAAAATGTAAATTATATTTAACCCTCAACCGGTAAGTAGATATTTCCATCAAAAAATGCAAAGCACCATGAATAATTGATACTCGATCCTCCCGGAATGCTATTTTTACCACACAATTGTTACAACATGCGCATAGCACTTTCTCAACAAAATTATCACATCGGCAACTTTGATGGCAACCTGGCATTGATGACCAAAGCAGTAAACGAGGCTAAATCTCAGGGAGCCGATTTAATTTGTTTCAGCGAATTGGCAAGTTGTGGCTATCCGCCGAGAGATTTTCTGGAATTTAAGGATTTCATCAGAAGATCGATGGCTGTTGTAAACGAATTGTGCAAAATGTCCCATGGTATTGCAATTGTGGTCGGTGCCCCAACAGTAAATCCTGAGATTGAAGGTAAAGACCTGCACAATTCTGTTTTTTTTCTGGTGGAAGGTAAAGTCAGACAAATAGCCCATAAAACGCTACTCCCGACCTATGATATTTTTGATGAATACCGTTATTTTGAACCAAGCCATAAATTCCAAACGGTCGAATTTAAAGGTAAAAAAATAGCCCTCACCATATGTGAAGACATTTGGAACCTAGGCAATGAAAACCCACTGTACAAAGTTTGTCCATTGGATGAAATGATGGACCAGCGACCCGATTTTATACTGAACCTATCGGCTTCCCCCTTCAGTTTTGATCATGCAAAGGACCGTCTTGAAGTCATCAGGGCCAATGTGTTGCGTTACAAAATACCCATGTTCTACACCAATTGTTACGGAGGTCAGACAGACATCCTATTCGATGGTGGGTCTGTGGTGATGTCACCGGATGGAAACTGCTTTGACGAAATGCCCTTTTTTGAAGAATGTCTTCGCATTTATAGTCTGGAAGAAGTAGTAAAAGGTGGACAAATTCAGGAACAAAAGAAAGATAAATTCGACCTGATTTATCAGGCACTTGTCCTGGGCATTCGTGATTACTTTGAAAAAATGGGATTTAAAAAAGCAATCCTTGGTCTTTCGGGTGGGATCGATTCTGCATTAACTGCTGTACTTGCTGCCGATGCGCTGGGACCTAAAAATGTTACCGGATTGCTTATGCCATCTCATTATTCGTCCGAAGGATCTGTTGCGGATGCAAAAGACCTTGCGGATAATTTAGGAATCCACCATGAAATCATTGCCATCAAAGAAGTCTACGACCGATATCTGGAGGTTCTGAATCCCTGGTTTAAAGATATGCCCCACAATGTGACTGAAGAAAATATTCAGGCAAGAATCAGGGGAATGTTGCTCATGGCCTTTTCCAACAAATTCAGTCATATACTTTTAAATACCACCAACAAAAGTGAAATGTCCGTGGGATATGGAACACTTTATGGGGATCTTTGCGGAGGCCTTGCGGTATTGGCAGATGTGTATAAAACGGAGGTTTACCAACTTGCCCATTTTATCAATCGAAATGGAATTCGCATTCCGTTGAATTCCATTCAAAAAGCTCCTTCCGCCGAGCTCAGACCCGGCCAAAAAGACAGCGACTCACTTCCAGAATACGCTGTACTTGATCCCATACTTTTTCAATACATAGAGCAAAGAAAAGGACCGGAAGAAATCATAGCCATGGGTTTTGACAGAGAGGTCGTATTAAAGTCTCTGAAAATGGTGAACCGTGCAGAATTCAAACGACATCAATCTGCTCCGGTCTTAAGAGTTTCCAACAAAGCTTTTGGTCATGGGAGAAGGCTGCCTATAGAGGGAAATTATTTGTGTTAGTCGATTAAAATTCAACTCCCGAAACTAATTTAGGTTATCTTGGGGTTTAGTATCAAAACCTAAACCATGGAGCCAACAACTATTATTCTATTTTCATTTTTTATACTTTTTCTGTTATTTTCCTTTGTTACCGTGAGTCAGGGGAGCATTGGTGTGGTAACCATCTTTGGAAAATACCAACGCATTATGAGTCCGGGATTGAATGTACGCATTCCATTCATCGAACAAATTCACAAACGCATTTCCATCCAAAACCGCAGTGTGGAACTGGGATTTCAGGCCGTCACCATAGATCAGGCGAATGTAAATTTTACCGCTATGTTGTTGTATTCAGTTTTGGACCAACGGGAGGAGACCATTAAAAATGTAGCCTTCAAATTTTTTGATGAAAGAAATTTTATGCAAGCTCTGATTCGTTCTGTAGAAGGATCTGTGCGTGCATTTGTAGCCATCAAACGTCAATCCGAAGTATTGATCCTGAGACGAGAAATTGTCGAAAATGTAAAAGAACATTTGGATAAAACATTAGAAGAATGGGGATATCACCTGATTGATCTGCAAATCAACGACATCACTTTTGATGAAGAGGTGATGAGGTCTATGGCCAAAGTCGTGGCATCCAACAATCTTAAAGCTGCTGCAGAAAACGAAGGTCAGGCACTCTTAATCACCAAAACCAAGGCCGCCGAAGCGGAAGGAAATTTTATCAAAATTTCTGCAGAAGCTGAAAAACTGGCTGCTCAACTCCGAGGACAAGGAATTGCCTCCTTCAGAGAAGAAATTGCCAAAGGGATGAGCAATGCAGCCAAACTGATGCAGGACTCTAATTTGGATGCTTCACTGATTATGTTTTCCATGTGGACAGAAGCTGTAAAGAACTTTGCCGAACATGGGCAAGGTAATGTCATTTTCCTGGACGGAAGTCCGGAAAACATGGAACAAACCATCAGACAGATGCTGGCAATGAGTAAAATGCAATTAAATAATTCTTCGAAAGATACTTTGGCCTAATAGTCGGTAGCTATAAGAATTAGGCTATTTCGGAGACGAAAACTGTCTGCCACCACAAAATTTGTTACGAAGCACATAGCTTCATTTAACCATTGAACGGCTAATTTCTTGTAGGGGATTTTAGCACTTCGACCTTGTTTTTCTGCTATGTTTTTTCGTGTCATTTTGTATCTGTCTTGGTGCAGTGGATTGTTAGCTCTTTTGAAGTTTTTTGTTTGGCTTTGGGCATTTGAAAAAACTGCAATTGTACTAAGAAATGCAGTGGGTTAAAGTTATTGCTATTTCAATAACTTTCGTTTGTCCACGTCTTGCAAGATGCTCATTTGTTGAATAGCTATTTTGTTCAACTTTATTAATCGCTCTTTTTGCGGTGTTTTTTCGTTGATGAATACTGCGTTTAGGTTTTCCATATTTGAGAGGCAAATCAGTTCATTGATTGTTGCATAATCACGGATATTTCCTTTAAGGTCTGGATTTGCTTTCCGCCACTGTTTTGCCGTTATTCCAAACATAGCTACATTTAATACATCTGCTTCATTGGCATATATTATTGATGTCTGTTAAGTGGAGAGCTCTATTGGAATTAGATTATGTTTGATTGCGTCTGTATGAATATGGTAATTGAGTTTTGCTAATTCTCGTTTAGATGTCCAACCAAGCTGTTTATATTCTTCCTCCTTTAGTCTTTGGTACTCGGTTATTAGATATAATTTGAAAGGAACGCTAATTGCAGAGCCAAACTCAAAAGCAATGTCCTTTTGGGCATACGTTCCTCCATATTTTCCTTTTCTTACAATGATTCCAATGGCATTGGTTTTTTCTATCCATTCTGAAACACTCAGCACAAAACTCGGCAAACCTGCTTGTGTTTTAAAGTGGTCAAATTCCACCACTTTAAAATTGGGGTTGTTAATTTGCTCCCAAGTTCCTAAAAATTCAAGCGTATAACGGGTTCTTATCCAGTTTTTGATGATGTCTGCTGCACGACTTTCGCTTTCTTTGGCGTTTGCCATATCTGTTAGCGAAATATAATCCCGCTCCTCAACAGATAGAATCGTGATTTCTGTGTCCTTTACATTGATTTTTGACATATATATTAATATTTGGATCTATTTAAATACATTTCAAGAAGAGGCTTGCATTTAAATCTATTTTGGTCAATAATAGAAATCTTATGACAATTTTAGGAATAACGGATAAAAAATTAAATTCCGTTTATTCGATAAAATTTAGGACCTTGTAATCGATTTCAATCAGGATGATGTCTGACATGTATATGTCAGAATCGGGGTTTGGTTTTTTTAAAGCGTATTTTTTAACGAACTAAATACAAATTAATGAAAAAACTACTCCCCTTGTTTTTAACGTATTTGGCATTCATTGCCAATATGATCTTGTTTGATCCGGAAATCCATGCCCAGGCTCGTTGGTGGCCAAAATTTTCCCTTTTCAAAATTCACGCCTGCACCAACCCTCCAAAAATTACCTGTCCTCCTGCTTTTGTTGCGTGCCCGGGAGCTTCTACTTTACCGAATAATACAGGTTTTGCAATTGGTGAACCCGGTGGGCCAGGATGCAATCAACCTATTGTCACCTATTCTGACATGATTGTTTCTCAAGGCCCCTGTGCCGGAGCCATCGAAATCAACAGGGTTTGGACTGCTACAGATCCTCAGGATCCATTGTTGAATTCTTCCTGCATGCAATCGATTGTTTTATCTGATTCCGTGGCACCTGCAATTATCAATTGTCCTCCGGATATTACCGTTGCAGCCCAACAAAATTGCAAAGCCAACGTGTCCTGGAATCCGCCCAGCGTAACAGACAATTGCGGCAAGTTATTTTTAACCGTAAGCCATATTTCAGGGGATGTTTTTCCATTAGGGACTACAAAGGTTACTTATACAGCAGAAGATCTTTGTGCGAATGTTACCTATTGTTCATTCAACATCACCGTCAGTGGCAATTGTTGTAAAATAGCCCCGACTATAACTTGTCCACCTGCATTCTTAGGTTGTCCGAAGGATAGTATTTTTCCGGATCAAGCAGGTACTCCAAGGGTCACTGCCGGAAGCCCTGAATGCGCCATCCCCGTCCTTTTTTACAAAGATTCAGTTTTGTCGACAGGACCTTGTGAAGGAGCCTTAAAACTGGTACGCACCTGGACCGCGAGAGATCCTTTTGATACCTCGTTGGTGGCACACTGTAAACAAAACATTGAACTTATTGATAAAGGTCTCCCATCACTCAACAATTGCCCGACGGATGTAACTGTCAGTCCGGGAGTTGATTGCAAGGCCATGGTCAACTGGAATCCACCGGTAGCTTCCGATCTGTGTGGTATCAAATCTTTGGTTGCCACCCATCCCCCGGGGAGCCTTTTTCCGGAGGGCAATACCAAAGTTGAATATGTAGCTACCGATCATTGTGGAAATACTGTCAGCTGTTCATTCAGCATTACGGTGACCACCTGTTGTCAGGTTTCACCCATTATAACCTGTCCATCAGATTATAAAGCTTGTCCGGGAACTTCTACCGACCCAATGGTCAGTGGATTTGCAACCGCTACAAAAGGCCAAGCAGGCTGCGCTGATCCCATCGTGAGCTACGCTGATTCCATCAGTCCGGGGAAATGTCCCGGTACCAAAAGAATTATCCGAATTTGGACTGCCACCGATCCGAATAATGCATTGTTAAAATCCAACTGTGTGCAATTGGTTGAACTCAAGGATGACAGCCCACCTAGTTTTACCAGTTGTCCGTCCAATCTGACCGTTTATACCAATACTACCGATTGCAAAGCTACTGTCAACTGGAACTTTCCAACCGCAACTGACGATTGTGCCGGAGCAGTGACTCCTGTAGGTAGTCATACTTCAGGAAGTGTTTTCCCAATTGGTATAACCAAAGTGACTTATACTGCAACAGATGGTTGTGGAAATGCGGCCGAACATAGTTTTACCATTACTGTTCTAAGCAATTGTTGCAATAAACCACCGGTCATTAATTGCCCACCAAATTACCTGGGATGCCCTGTGCTACAATGTGGACCTAATGTTTCCGGAGAGGCTAAAGCTAGCCCGTCTGATCCGTCCTGTGGAACACCAATCCTTAGTTATCGCGATTCTTTACTAAATATTTATTCAGCATGTCCGAATGCCAAAAAATTTATCCGAATCTGGAAAGCTACCGATCCAAATGATCCAAAACTTTTCAATGAGTGTCACCAGTTAATAGAACTAAATGACCGTACTCCACCTGTATGGAATTCATGTCCGCCCAATATAACAGTGGATGCCTGGGGAGCTTGTGAAATTACAGTCAACTGGACGCCACCAACTGCCACCGACAATTGTGGAGGTTTTGTACAGATTACTTCCAATTATGTCCCCGGTCAAAAGTTCACCGCCGGTATTCACCACGTGGTTTACACGGCCAGGGATGCCTGTGGAAATTACGTCAATCATTCCTTTACGATCACCGTATTGGGTGCAGGATTAAAAATTACCTGCCCGGCAGACATCGTGGTAGATCGAATTGATCCAAATTTGCCCGGAGCGTATGTAAATTGGAACCATCCAACTGTTCAGTCCTGTGGATCCTGCAAAGACTCCCTTTCCGGTTTTATCTATATGGGTACCTATAATGGAAGCAAATACTTTTGCTCCAGGAAACCTGCAAGCTGGACGGAGGCAAAACGCATTTGTGAACTGAATGGAGGTATGTTGGCTGTGATGAACAGCCCTGCTGAAAATAACTATGTTGCCAGCAAACTCATGGGTGCAACTGCCTATATAGGCTTACACGATCGCAATGTGGAGGGCTTTTTCGAATGGGTGGACAACAGCCCGCTCAGTTTTACAAACTGGTATCCAGGTCAGCCAAATAATGCCAATGGCGATCAGGATTATGGAGAACTACTGCCGGATGGAACCTGGAATGATCAGTATACGGACTGCCTGCGTGAGTTTATTTGTGAAGTGCCATGTTATGAAGTTAAACAAATTGCCGGACCTCCTTGTGGATCTCTTTTCCCTTGTGGTACAACTAAGGTTACCTATGTTGCGACTCAGGGTGCCTATCATGACACCTGTAGTTTTAACGTAACTGTAAAATGCAATAACACCGGAAATTATTGCGAATCCAGAGGTCAGTGGAGCAATTACACCTGGATCCAGAAAGTCAGCCTGGGCAATCTTAACAATAACTCAGGAAATAATGGTGGTTATGCTTATTTCACAAGTCTTTGTACTACTTATAATTGGGGAAAGACGTATAGTTTATGTCTTACGCCGGGATTCGGAGGACCAACATACCAGGTTTATTGGAAAGTATGGATAGATTATAATGCAGATGGCGATTTTTATGATACCGACGAACTGGTAGCTTATGGAACCGGTACAGGAGTTTTGTGTGGAAATATAACCATACCCGGTAATTGTAACTGTCCTACGCGCAGCACAAGAATGAGGGTTTCGATGGCGTATGGTGGTTATCCATCCAATCCATGTTGTATTTTCAGCTATGGAGAAGTGGAGGATTATTGTGTAATTATTCAACCACAAACACTGGTTGGAAATCCCACATCTAATCTCAAATCATCCACTGCTGCTGAACAACTCAAATGTGTAGAAAACTGTTTGGACGTGCTGAATGAAAGATCCATTGGTTCAGGAGCTGATCTGGGAGAGATCACTTTAGAACCCAAAAATGATTTGTTGATTTACCCTAACCCAGCCAGGGAGGAATTACAAATTAAAACAACTGGCCATGCAAACGGGCAGATCAATGTATTTGATGCTAGAGGCAGATTGGTTTTCTCGACCGCCTGTACAGGTCAACAACAAATCATTGATGTCCGAAATTGGTCAGAAGGATACTACTTATTAAGTTTGGACCAAACAAATGGAACTAAAATGTTGCGAAAATTCGCGGTGATCAAATAAACAGTATATTAACCGAAGCAATGATGAGCCGGACTTCCTTCAATGGAAGCCGGCTTTTTTATTGCAGCAAAAGAGATGGTAACTTTTTTGATTTCAGGTATCATAATATCTTCAATTAAACCATTCAAAATTTCTAAATTCTAATTCAGATGTTGCGCAAAGTCGGAGCCACCATGCACTCACAATTTAGAATTGAGTTTGATTGTAAATAAATTTTACAAAAAACTATCTTGATATTTTTATTTAAGATATTTTTGTCTTAATTGTAAAATAAAAAATATTGATCGAAAAATAAATCGCATATATGAAGAAGTTAATGTACCTTTTAATGGGATTGGTTTGTATTATTTCAACCAAGGTGATTGCTCAAGAAAGTGAAAAGAAAATGAGTGATCCTATTTCGGTTTTAGCGGGGTATCATGTTGGAGTGGTACAAATTATGTTTGCTGCTAATAAGGGTAATTTTACTACGCTTGATAAATATGATTTTTACTTTATTGGATTTCCTGTAGGCATAACTTTTAATACAGCCGGTAAATTGAAATTTGATCTGGAATTTGTTCCAGTCATCAAACCCTATTTCAATTCAGGAGTTCCCATTCAAGTGCATCTACTTTTTCACCCGGGAATTTTATATCCTTTAGGAAATGGTTGGACCTTTGGTTTCAGACTGGCATATGAAAATTCGGTAAATCAAATTGGCTTCACTCCACTGATCAACAAAGGATTCAAAAGAAAAAACAATTCAGTCTTCTTTTTTGAATTGGTCGCACCCGCAAGGTTTGGTCCGGAGAAAAATTCAGGTTATACACAACTGGGCGGTCTTCATGTTGGTTTAGGATTTTAGAACTAACATGCACGACTAAAGTTGGTCGGTCAACAATCAGACAATGAATTAAAACTCATTTAAATTTTAGAACACCCTTCCTGAGAATTGATATGTACAATTGGAGAAGTCAGGATTGTGATGATAAAAATTTTCAGGAGTAATCTTCATGGATTTATTCCCATTGGCTTCTTGGATTTGGATTATTTTTGCAATTGATTCAAATCTACTATCCATGCTTAAACATTCCCTTGCTTTACACGGCGGAGCCGGAACCATCCTGCGATCAGATATGTCTCCGGAAAAGGAAAGTCAGTATTTAATGGCTTTGGAAGAAGCACTCGAATCCGGATTCGAAATTCTTCACAAGGGAGGCTCTGCACTGGATGCAGTAGAGAAGTCAGTCAGCATTCTTGAGGATTGTCCACTGTTTAATGCCGGTCGTGGATCCGTTTTTACTTTTGACGGGAAGCATGAAATGGATGCTTCCATCATGGATGGTTGTAATCTCGATGGTGGTGCAGTGGCGATGCTCCGAAATGTAAAGAATCCCATTCATCTGGCGCGACTGGTTATGGATCAAAGCAGCCATGTTTTTCTTGCAGGAGAAGGTGCCGAAGAATTTGCCAAATCACATCAGGTGGAATTTCAGCCTTCAGAATACTTTTACGATGAGTTTCGATATCAACAATGGTTGTCCGTAAAAGGGAGTGAAGAAATTATGCTTGACCACATTTCCGTTAAAGAGCATAAGTTTGGTACAGTAGGGGCTGTAGCCCGTGACCGCCATGGAAATCTTGCCGCTGCAACTTCGACAGGAGGAATGACCAATAAAAAGTTTGGACGCATTGGAGATACCCCTATGCTCGGTGCAGGCACTTATGCAGATAATTCTTCCTGTGCCATCTCCTGCACCGGATCAGGAGAATATTTTATTCGCATCAATGCAGCATTTCATGTACATGCCCTGATGAAATATCAACGCCTTAGCCTTCATGATGCTTGTGAAAAAGTTGTTCAGGATATCCTTCCTTCGATTGGTGGAGACGGTGGCCTTATAGGAGTAGACCATTCAGGTAATGTATGTCTTAGTTTCAATACGGAGGGTATGTACAGGGCGTTAAAAGATTCGGACGGAAATAAAGAAGTGCTTATTTACACTTAATAATTCAACCAACCAAAAGTTATTTTATTTACCTATTTCAGTTGATTGTTTTCTTTCACCCTGAATGCAACAATTTCCCGGATTAAGTCATAAGGTATTGGACCGTCCAGCGGAAACTGGACAGAACCTTTCCCTTGTTTATAACCACTCAATTGCTGTTTAAATGCCTCATGTCCGGAAGGCGTCACATACAATCCAATGTGATGCTTGAATCCGGCAAAATAAATCAATGGTTTTTTGTTGGTCTTGTAAGCCGGCATGCCATAAGAAATATTTTCTACGGCATCCGATGCTTGGTCTTTAATGATCTTTCTGATCTTCTCCAATTTCTCTCTAACTTCTTCCGGAAAACCTGCTATATATTCTTCAACCGTTTTTATTTCAGTATTCATTTTACTTTTACATTTTTAGTCAGATCAAATAGGAATCTCTAATTTTAGGCAAAATAAAAATAATGTTCCGCTTTGATTTAAAAATTATTTCATGCATCAAATACTTTGCCCGAAGGTAATTAAATTGTGGTCGGGATCGAGTACGGAAAATTCTTGTTGACCCCAAGGCTTCTTTTGCAAAGATCCTTGTGGATGAATGTTCACTTTGTTGTCCATCAATGATTGATATAGTTTTTGAATGTCATCTGTCCTAATGTAAATTTGGCCATAATTAATATTGGGGTCAAGTTCCCTAAACTCAAAAAAGTGAATTTGAATTCTATCTCTCTGCACCATCAGGTAACCCTCATAATCCGCATCTCCAAATTCCTGGAATTTCAGTTTGTTTAAGTAAAACTCCCTTGTTATAGCTTTATTGCGCATGGGTAATTTGGGATGGATGTCTGTGAGCATATTCTATGATTTTAGAAATGAATTTTATATATTTTCATATCTACGAAAACCGAATTTAGCAAAAAATATAAATATATTGGTTAATAAATTCAATATCTATAAAGGAGGTTGATGTTTGCAGGCTCTTATTGATCTGTTATATAATTTCGACTTCTAACTACTTGCTGTTATTGATTAAATCAAAGTTAATCCATTTAAAATAATTATGCTAAATAAATGAAACAATATTAACAGTTAAGTCTATTCAGCCTTTGCTCAATAGAACCGCAAGGTAAAACTCATTTTGCATAAATCACCTTATCAATTCATTAATAGCAATTTCCATTCCATGTTCCGACTTTATTACTTTTAAATATGGATGACATTTTAAAATTTCAGCGTTGTCTTCATAGCTCGTATTGTAAATCTTTGTTTCCGTTCTTTCGCTTCTATCAACACTATATTGGAGGCTTTATGCCCATTATTATACCATTGGACGCCATACAAATTTAGAGTCGAATTTCATATCGCCTATTCTTTTAAGTAATTTAGATATGTCTATTAAATTTTTCCAGTCAATTTGATACTTTGGCTTGTAAAAAGAAGTATTCATTATTTGCTTCTAACTTAAGTTGATTGTGTAAAAGCTTAAAATAGAAGAAAGCTCGATTGTCATTAAAAAAGCATAAAAACATTCTTCTTAAAATTCATTCATAATTAATAATTTAAAAATTCTCGACCATCAACTCTAATCTCAATTCTTTATCCCGATCTAACTTTTTCACCATCCCTGCAAATCAAAGCGAATATTGGAATAATAAATAAGATGTTTCCCTTACCAAAATAAGATTTGTCATGTCTAGCAATTTAATTGCAAAGAAAGTAAATGTTTTTCTGCTCTTTGTCAAATAAACTTTTTGAATTAAATAGGAGACTATGCGATATAAAATCGTTGTAAGAATCAAATTGACTTATTAATAAAAGAATTTTGAATTACAATTCATATTTAGTTTTCAAAACACACTAAGCAAAAGATAATTTCTTGAATTTTAACTTTGATCTAATCGAAAAAGAATACCTATTAATAAATATTTTGATTAATTTGCGCAAAAATAGGATGTTTTCCAAAAGTAATAATTTGTAAATTTACCAAATTTGTGCGTATAATATAATTTTACATACTGATTCCAAATTAGAATGATAAAATGAAATTTTTATCATGCCATTTCTTTTAATAACTTCGAGAATGAATTTATTTTAAAATTCAAATGTTCAATTCAAAAATTATCATTATTTAATTTTAGCCGGTCAAATTATAATTAACTTTAGACTCAATCTAAACATATATAATTTGAATCAGATCTGCCCCAATACGAACAACTGATCCATAGTAGGCGCAGGAAGTCCTCCTTTAGGTTCTAGAGTAATGGCAAAAGCTTGGGGCTTATCAACAAATTTGATTTCCATCATTCTCGTTTTTTCATTTAAATCTAAAACACCAAGATCCACTGGCTTCCCTGAAACGATGGCCCATAATTGGTACTGTTTTTCCGGACTAGGTTTAGGAAGAGAAATAATATCTAATATCGATTTCTGTGAGACGCTATCATAATATACCATAGCAATTGATTCTGGAGATTTTGGCATCCCCTTTAAAATAATTCGTTGAAGATTCGAATTTTTAAAATAGTTAAGTTGATTATTGCAATCCAGTATGGCTAGACTATCTTGATTGGCTTGGCGTATTAATTCACTATTTCTTTTTATACTTTGATTCAATTGATTTCGCAGGTTTCGATTTAGATTGTACAACCATATACACAATACGGCAAAACTTGTTATAAAAAAAAGATAAGGAAATTTATTCTTCCAGAAATTTTGTGTAGGAATATTGTTTTTTTCAGAAAAAATGTTCTCTAATATTTTAGATTTAAGATCCGGAGAAATTGGTTTAGCATACAAATTAGAATAAGCTTCCAAAGAATCTTCTATTTGAGATAATTCTTTTGAAAGTTCTGGATACTTTTTTAAATTTTCTAATATTTCAATATTTTGCTCTTGACTTGTAAGGCCCAAGGCATACTCTTCCAGTATTCCTGATTCAATATACTTTTTTATGTCGAGTAATTCTTTCACATTTAACGAGCTATAATAAATATAATTAAAAGATTAAGCGCATTTCTTAATAATTTAATAGCGGTACTTATCCTTGTTTTTATAGTACCTAATGGAATTTTAAATTCGTCAGAAACTTCTTGTTGGGTATAACCTTGTAGATATATTAGTTCAATCAAATCTTTGTATTTCGTATCCAATGAGTTTATCTTTTGCATCAAACCACTATCACCGATATTTGGTTGAACGCTAAAGTTTATACTATCATATACGCTTGAATCGATCGCTTGGATTTTACGGTTATTTTCTTTTCGTAAAATGTCAATGGCCGTATTTCTAAATATGCTCAGGAGCCAGGTGAAAAGGGAGCTTTTCTCGGGGCTGTACTCCTGCAAATTTTTCCAAATTTTGGTAAATCCAATTTGTAATGCATCTTCTACTAGATCTTCCCGAATCAAAATCTTACCCACGATACCATTCATAGCATCACCATAAGTGTCCATTAACAATTTGAGAGCTTGTTTGGGATGGGCTTCCCGAAGCTCCATGAACTGATTAAGTACGGCTTCTTTTTGGTCTTTCATCCTGTAATTCCATGCTAAGGTAAAAGATTTTTGGAATTTTAACTTTAAACAAATCCAAACTTGAGTTTGGTGCGTAACTAAAGAAAACACAATATTATGTTACAGAAAATTTTCCTTTTAGCGTTTTATTTACTAGCCTTTACAGGCCTTCAAGCTTCGAGTCATCGAGAGGCACCATTAATTGCCAATGATCCTCTTGCGGACAATGTCGACCTTTATGCCTTCAGGAGCCCTGACAATCCTGATTTTATTACCATTATTGCAACTTATGTGCCATTGCAATTACCACATGGAGGACCTAATTATTACAGTTTTGGCACCAACATCCGTTATGAAATTCACATTGACAACGATGCCTCCAAACCGGGTGATGAAATTACATATCGTTTTACATTTAGTCAAGTGAATGAAGATCCAACCACCTTCTTCAACATTAGGCTGGGCAAGCAAAACTTAAAAACCACCTACCGATTGGAGGTCAGTAGAGATGGTGGATTGAGTTTTACAACTGTGATTGCGCAGGGTGTTGTTCCTCCCAATAACATTGGGGCCCGATCCATCAGTGGAGGAGCCGGACTCAATACCAATTACGCTAGTTTGATGTCAAGTGCAATCCAAACGACAAACGATGGTATGAAGGTGTTTTGCGGGCCAAGCGATGACCCGTTTTTTGTTGATTTGGGCGGAGTTTTTGATTTAGGAAATCTCCCTCGCCAAAATGGAAAACCTAGAGATGGAATAGCCTGTCTTAATGTAAGTACCATTGCTTTGCAAATTCCGATCACTGCATTGAGAAAAACAGGAGTGGGTTCTCCTGCAAACATTCTGGATCCAAATTATGTCATCGGTGTTTGGGCTTCCGCCAGTAGACCTCAAATCCGCACTTTAAGCGCGGGATCTGAATCTTTTAGTGGAGACTTTATTCAAGTTTCAAGATTAGGTATGCCATTGACCAATGAAGCTGTTATTCCAATAGGATTTAAAGATTATTGGAATGGATTAACTCCTTATCAAGAAATCGCAGACACTTTGTTGGATGGTTTCTTTTTTAATCCGGAGCTTGCTTTATACATGGACGACAGACTTTTTGGAAGTGCCGTTCCAGCAATGTCTAAGCTTAGGATTCAAAAGGCATCCTTGCAAGGATTCGATTTTGGTTATGGAAAAGACGGTCTTTATGGATTAAAAGGTAACCCAGCTTTAAATGGAACAGCATTGGATGATGCGATTTTCGGGACCTTGTTGCTGCCAGGGCCAGGAAAAGCTCGCTCGGTTGACTTATGGCCAGCATTTCACACAGGAGTACCAAACGTAATTCCTTATCAATTGGCCACTGGTAAAAATGGTAACCCATTAGCTGCTGGTAAGCCATTTATTAATAACTTCTTACCAAACGGTGGAGATATGTTAAGATTAAATATGGCTGTCCCTCCAACACCGAGAAATGATCCTAAATTTAGTTCTTTAGGTTTGATCCAAGCAGCAGTTTTGGGTTTAACAGATCCACAATTTGCAAATACCAATATTGAATTTATTCCCAACATGGATGGATTCCCAAATGGTAGAAGATTGGAAGATGATGTAACCAGAATTGAATTACAAGCGGTAGCAGGTGTAGTTTTGGCCGCCATTGGCCTATGGTATGACGATTATACTGCGGGTGGACCCAATCCTGTGACGCCAAACTTAATCAATGTTTTAACTTATACAACTGGTGTAGAGGAAAACGATACTGAATTTGGGACAAGTTTTCCATATGTAGCTGAGCCATGGTCAGGTGATGGTGAATGCGGGGGTAAGTTGATTAGTGGATTGCAAAATCCTGGTGGAGGAATTATTGGATTAGATAGACCAAAAGTTTCATTGGTTAATTTTCCAAATCCAGTTACTTCTAGCACTACTTTTAGAATAAATTCTATTGTGGAAACCAAAGTTAAACTGACACTTAATTCTCAAGATGGAAAAACTATTATGGATTTAAGCAATCAGAATTTTGGTAATGGCGACAACCAATTTACAGTTGATTTGAGTCATGTACCAGCAGGTATCTATTTTGCTACTGCCACCTCACTGGATGGTAGAATTGCGGCTTATACCAAGGTGATTAAAAACTAATTTTATTTTTTATTCAGGAATTTTAAAATCGGATAATTTATTTATTTACAACCCTTAATATGTCCTTACATTTTTATAAGGTAAGGACATATTTTTTATCAATCATTTAAAACATGAATTTTATGAGATATTTATTTATATTTTCAATATTTTTATTTTTTTCAGCATGTCAAAAACATCAAACCAAATTGGTATTAGAAGTGCCGGAATTGTTAGAGAGATCGCACAAACTTCAATATTCTATTGAATGGTCGGAAACAAAAAACAGATTTGCGGATTTAAAACATAAATTAAAGCAAGAACCTGAAAATATTGAATCAAAATTACAATTGTGCAATCTTTATATTTCAGAAGCTAGAATCACAGGAGAACATGGGTATTATTATCCTGCAGCTTTAGCCATGACAGAATCAATATTAGCCAATAAAGAATTGAAAAAAGACGATGAGTTCATGGCATTAAGTTTTAAGGCAAGTGTACAGTTGTCTTTGCATGATTTTAAAAATGCGCTGACCACAGCCCAAAAAGCGGTGCAATTAAACCCACACAATGCCCAAATTTATGGATCTCTGGTAGATGCGTATGTTGAACTTGGGAATTATGACGTGGCAGTAGAATATGCGGATAAAATGGTAAGCATTCGTCCGGATCTTCGATCTTATTCAAGAATATCGTATTTAAGAGAAATTCATGGTTTGATTGATGAATCCATCGAAGCTATGAAAATGGCGGTGGAAGCAGGAAGTCCTGGGAGTGAAGAAAAATCATGGGCTGCTCTCCAGCTTGCGCAACTATGTTTCCGCTATGATAAAGTGAGAGAAGCTGAATCTATTTTGAATCAAATTTTAACTGAACGAGATGATTATCCCTTTGCCATTGCTGCCTTGGCAGAAATCAATGTGAAGGAAAAAAACTACGAAGAAGCAGAGCGCAGATTAATTGAAGCCTGTCAGATAATTCCGGAAGTTTCTTTTTGTGTAAATCTGGCAGAAATTTATAAAATTCAAAATCGTCAAGAAGAATTGGATAGCATACTTCTGGTTATAAAAGAAATGCTGAATGACGATATTGCCAACGGTCATAATATGAGTCTTGAGTACTCCAAATTGTTTTTAGATTTTTATTCAGACCCTACCAAAGCTATGGAGTATATCAAAAAGGACTTGGAAATGAGACCAAATAATATTGATATTAATTTGCTTTTGGCAAAGATTTATACTTTTTCCAAAGATAAAGAAAAAGCAGAATTTGCTATTGAGAAAGCCATGGCAACAAATTCTAAGAATCCTGAAATTATTGAAATTAGTAATGAGCTAAAAGCATTGTAAGATGAAAAAGATACCTTACCTAATCCTTGTATTTATTGTATTCGTAAATGATATTTCAATGGCCCAATTTTCAGGTCGAATTTTGGATTCAGATCAACTGCCTATCCAGGATGTGATCATCCTAAATTTAAGAACTTCAGGCCATATTCATTCCGATGCATTTGGAAATTTTTCAGATCCAAACGCTAAAGATGATGATCAGTACCAATTCTCCCATCTAGGATATAAGACTGATACCATCCAGTTTGATGCTGCGAACACAGAAAAATTAACAGTTGTCCTAGAATCAACTTATGTACAATTAAGTCAGGTGGATGTGTCCGAACCCTTAAACAATAACTTGCAAAAAATAGATCTCAATTTTAATCCGGTTCAAAATACACAAGAGTTACTGAGAAAAGTTCCGGGACTATTTATTGCCCAACATGCTGGAGGAGGAAAGGCTGAACAGATGTTTTTACGTGGTTTTGACATTGATCATGGGACTGATGTCAATATTATGGTAGATCAACTCTTGCCTGTAAATATGGTTTCTCACGCCCACGGACAAGGTTATGCGGATTTGCATTTTATAATTCCAGAAACAGTTCAAAGTAGCAATTTTCAAAAAGGATCCTACAATGCATCCAAAGGAAATTTTGCCACGGCTGGTTTTGTTGATTTTAAACTAAAGGAAAGGATTAGTCAAAATTCCATTATTTTTGAAACTGGAAAATTTCAATTCAATCGAATCGCAACTTTATTAAAGTTAATCAATAAGCAAAAATCAAGCTCTTATATAGCAGCCGAATATTTAACATCCGATGGATATTTTGAAAGTCCGCAAGATTTTGTAAAATTCAATGGGCTATTAAAATATCAGTATCAACTAAATGAAAAAAGCGGTCTAAAATTTACTGGTACTTATTTTGACACCAAATGGAATGCTTCAGGTCAAATACCAACCAGAGAAGTAGAATCTGGAAGATTGGGTAGATTTGGGGCCATCGATCCAAATGAAGGTGGTCAGACTGATCGCAAGAACCTAATGCTGGAGTATTATTTTGCAGGCCGTGCACATGAGAATTTTAAGATAGCAGCTTTTGTTTCTGACTATAATTTCGAACTGTATTCTAATTTTACTTTTTTCCTAAATGACAGTATCAACGGGGATCAAATAAAGCAAAAAGAAAAAAGAAAGATATTGGGAGTGGAGGCTACTTACCAAAACAACTTGGCTGGTTTGGATTACAGTTTTAGTTTTGGTAACAGAACAGATTTGGTAAGAGGTAGCGAATTATCCAATACTAAAAATAGAACAGAAATATTGGAAAGGAAAGCTTTTGGAAATTTAAGTGAAACGGATTTTTATGGAGTTGTTAAATTATATTGGACCAAAGCTAAATGGGAAATAAATGTACAAAGCAGATTTGATTTATTTAGTATTGCTTACGAGGATTTGTTAAGACTTTCAGATAATAAAGGCCAGCACTCTGAATTTAAAGCTTCACCAAAATTCAACCTAAATTTCAATGCCAATAAATATATGCAGATTTATTTTAATAGTGGATTGGGATTTCACTCCAATGACACACGATTGATTAACCAAAATCAGAATCCAAATGTATTAACTCAAAGTACAAATCTTGATTTGGGAATGCAGCTTCGGCCACTTGATAATTTATTATTTCATTTGGGAATTTGGTATATTGATCTGGAAGATGAATTGGTGTATGTTGGTGATGAAGCCGTTGTGGAATCTAGCGGTCATACAAGAAGAACAGGTCTTGAAGCTGGATTTCGATCACAATTATGGAAGTATATTGCCTTAGACGCGGATGTTTCATATACTATTGCAAAAACGACCGATGATCCTGAAGGCGCAAATTTTGTACCCTTAGCTGCAAAGTGGTGTTCATCAGGAGGAATTAGTCTGCTTAATTTTAAGCAATTCTCCGGAGGCATAAGATATAGACACTTAGGTGACAGACCTGCCAACGAAGACTATAGTCTAACAGCGATAGGATACACACTACTTGATGCAAATATTAATTATAGTTTTAGAAATCTCCAGTTCGGGATAATAGCGGAGAACTTATTGAATACAAATTGGAATGAAGCGCAGTTTACCACTGAATCAAGATTGAAAAATGAAGCACAATCCGTAGAGGAGATTCACTTTACACCAGGTATTCCATTTAATATCAAATTTAAAATCGAAGCTAAATTTTAGAGGCAAAAATAAAATCTAAAAAATATTGTTTTTCTCTAAAATGTCCAATACCTGTCGATGGATTTCTTTTTCCGTTTGATCGCAATTCAGGATGACAATTTTTTCAGAATTATTTAATAGTTGTATGGCTTCGTGGTATTTATTTCTCACCATGATTAAATTATCAAGTGTTTCATAAAGTTCAGTGTGTGGCCTATTTTTTGAAATTCGCTCAATGGCAATTTCAGGATCAATGTCAATAAATATGTGTAAATTGGGTTTGAGCCATTCCATGGCAATGCTTTTGGCTTATATCATCCAATCCATGAACTTATGACCTCCCTGTTAAGCCATTACGAAAGATAATATCTATTGCATATCACAAAATTACCTTGGTGAATTTTATGCAACATGTCATATGATTTATTGAGAATATGATCAATTCGATTGGCCACAAACAATCCTGCAATGGTTTGGTGATCCAGACTTATTCAACCTGGAATACATTCTCTGATTATTTCATCACTGGTTTGGTTGGCGGGCTCATAAGTAAGCAGTACCCTCATGCCTATTTTTAAAAGATGCTTTCCTAACATTAATGTTTGAGTAGACTTTCCAGGCCCATCTATTCCTGTAATAATTAGTATATCTGATGGTTTCCATTGTTGTGATTAATACAATTTCGATAATGTCGACTTTTGATAGTTGGTTAAATGTATCATGTTTAAGGTTTTGGATGAGATCATAATAAAACTTAAAATCATTCAAGCGATAATTTATATTTAATATCTTTTTGGTTTGAAAAATACTTTAACAATTACTTTTGTTTATAAAAACTTGCATTACTGTTTTGAATTAAATGTAATATGCTCTAATGAATTTAGCGGATGGGAGTCGTATGATTGTTAAAAGTTAACCATAGAAATTTCGCTAAGAAAAATTGCTCATCATTAATGAATCATATACTCTCAACAATCTCCTCTAAACTTAATTCTCCAGCAAGATCCAGTTTCTTCAACAACCTGCTTTTCATGGTACGTATCGCTCCTTGCCCAACCCCTAGAGTTGATGCCATGTCCTTATTTGTAAAGGATAATTTGATTAAAGCAAAAATTCGGATTTCGCCTTGGGTAAGGGCCGGAAAACGACTTTTCAAACGAGTAAAATAACCAGCATGTACTCTGTCAAATAATTCCCTGAATTTAAACCATTCTTGATCTGTTAAAATTGTTTTGAGTCGAAGGCTTTCCAGATCTTGTTGATTGCTGGCTGAATCTGTTTCTGACTCCAGGATTTCAAGTCTTCGACTTTTTTCAATCAGTGAGTTTTTGAAATCATTTAATTGTTCTTTTGCAAGGGCCAATTCTCTGGCAGCCTCCTCCAAAGATTTCAGTGACTCTTTCTTTTGTCGTCTTATTTGCTTTTGCTTAAAATAGAAGATAAAAGTTGCCATCAAAACGGAAAAACCCAGAAGCCTCCAAAGCACAGACCTGGTGTATATTTGCCTACTTATATTTCGCGCCAACTCTGCTTCTCTCTGTCTGTGCGCATTAATTTCAAAATCCATTTCATGCCTGATGAGGGCGTTCTGGTCATTCTGTTGATTTAATTTTTTTGACCAAAAAAGAATAGAATCCAACACTGATGAAATCCCTGAAACAGATTGGTGATTTTTGTCCAGGATAACTCGGAGTTTATAGTAATCCAGGAAATTCCGTTCATCCTTGTTTCGAGATATTACTTTTTCAATGGTAGGCATTAAGGCTCTTGCTTCTGCCATGTTACCGTTCCTTAGATAAGATTCCGCCAACCTTATGGCAAAAGAAGATATATTGTTATATAATTCAGCATCCACTAAAATGGGGATGGCATTTCTGAATAAGGGTATAGCCAATTCGAATTCATTTTTAAAATAGTGTATCTTACCAGCATATCCATACAAAATGCCTCTCCAACCTTTGATGGGCCGGCTAGTTGTATCCTCTTTAACATACACTTCAATACATTTTTTTATATAAATGGAGGAACTGTCATATTGTCCAAGCTGCAGACTTATCTGAGAGAGTAAATCATAAGAGAGTATTTTCCTATGCCCTTTCATTTTATCCGCATATGATTTAATGGCATATTCTTTGGCCATTACGTAATCTCCAAGCAAATACAAGATGCCTCCTATTCGGAGTGCTATCATTTGTGGCATAAGTATCTCATTGCCTACCTCATTATTTGAAAGGTCAAAGGCTCTCATCATATAACTGAGAGATGTACCACTTTTTCCATTTTCTTTTAGTATTTGCGCAAGGTATAATAAAGAATGTGCCTCCACCAGGTCATGGCCATCAATATTAACTTCATGTACAACTTTGAGAAATTTTGAGATTTTCTGATCAATCGAAATGCTATCCTCATACAGTTTTGTTCTTTGGTCAAGCACTCTGAACATCAATAATGAAATTTCATCCCTTTTTAAGTTTGCGAGTGCTTCAAGTTTACCTAGGTTTATATGGATGGTGCTGTAACTTTGGCCAGTTAACAAGAAACTGGTGTAGATCGAATCAATTAGTCTTAGCCTTTGCGGGTATTCTACTTTTTAAAGGCTTCCTCAAACTGGGCACTCAGGCTTAGTTGTATAATAAAGAAAAGGATTCCAGTAACCTGAGATTTCATTGGCACATCAAAATGTAGGGGTAAAAATAAATGGAGTTTGTAAGTAATTGGTTAAATTACAAGGATTAATAAAATCAGAATTTTAAAAGAAGAAGTGGCTTACTACGTCCCTTTAAAAAATATATTTTCAATACCTGAATAAAAATTCGTTTAAGCTTTTAGCATCACATTCGATTTTTCTTTATCAGACAGTGCAATTTATTCATTCAGCATCTTTTTTAAATCCAAATCTTTCACAACTCATTACCCAATAGGGAAGCTATTTCTTATTTTTAGAAAGTAATTTTATCATTTTATTAAATCTGATCGATACTGATGTGAGGCATCAGATTCGATGCTAAATTGCAAAAGATAATTTACAAATCTTCAAAAAGCAGCATAATACAAGATTACATATTATTTAAATTTATATGTGATAAATTTTCCTCTTTCAGTTGGATTATATTCTATTTTTAACCCTTGCCTCTACAAGGAATCAAAATGAAAAAAAAATTCACAAGTCATCCGTGCCTGTTTGCCAGGCCGTTTATTTTGGTTTTGTGGATTTCTTTGCTTTTTTTTCTGGGCTGCACTAAAGATCATATTAACATTATAGACGGCAATAATCCTGCTTCTGTAACCAACATTTCCCGACTCAAGATAGAAAACTATGTCAATCGGCTATACATTGACTTAGTGGGACGTGAGCCGCTCAAAACAGAGTTAAAGGAAGAGTCAGACACCCTGAAAGCACGAGAGTTGAGCCGTGATGCTCGACTCAATCTTATCACACGGCTAATGGAAGATACAAGCTTCCGAATAGGAGAACGATCCTATAAAGCTGCATTTTACCTCAATCTGTACAATCTCGCAAAAGTGCGATGTTTGGAAGGAGTTACGGATGAAGAAATACAAATGAAAATGAGCCTTTTACTCAATGATGCCATGAGAGATTCCATGGAGCAAAAGTGGAAAGGGTTTTATGCTAAGCTGGACATTCTCCGACGCTATCAGGACGTATTGGAAAGCCAGCAGGAATTACTCGAAGGACATATTGCTTATCACCAGATGTTCACCTTCCTGGTCAATAATGGCATTTACGACATCATCAACATGAATACCTTCAATTTCATCAGGGCTGTATTCAATGAACTATTGTTCCGTTTACCTACCGATCAAGAATACGAATCTGCATTCGACATTATTGAAAATAGCGCAGCCGGTCAAGCCTTTGGAAGATACGTGACCAACAAGACCGAATACGTTGAAGCTCTGGTGGAATCTCCGGCCATGCTGGAAGGAATGATTGTATGGACCTTTCAGGTCTATATGAATCGTTTCCCCACGCCCAGAGAATTGTCCAGCCTGTTACCGACCTATTTGAAGGAAAAAGACATACGATACATCATCAAACAAATCGCTGTAACCGATGAATATGCAGGCTTTAAATAAAACAGGTTTATGGAGTGCCGCTTTGATGCTTATTCTCAGCTTCTCCAGCTGCCAAAAGGATTATTTTGTTTACGAGATAAACGACCAGAAGATATTACCGGTCAACAGCCAAAAGATCAAACCCAAATCGATCACTCAATACATTTCCATCCTGTACACCAATTTCTTTCAGCGAGCCATCAGTCCAAATTCCATGTTGCAGGCTCAAAAAGCCATTGAGTCTGTAGGAGATAAACAAGTAGCTTTTGACATCCTTCTCAGTAAGTATATGAATGACCCAAAAGTCATCTTGCCTACTGTGGAATCCATGAAACAGGACCCGGAAGGTTTCATCCGAAATACTTACAGACGATTTTTAGTGCGCGAACCAACAGAAGCCGAACTGAACTGGATGCTCAATTACATAAAAAGCAGACCCAATGTGACGCCTGAACATTTCTACTTTGCTTTTGGTACATGCAACGAGCATTTTCACTATTAATTTTCCCAACATGAATCGCAGAAAATTTATTAAAAAATCGGCTTTGGTGGCTGCAGGCACCGTGGGTGTTCCCTATTTGCTTCCTTCCGGATTACTTTTTGCCAGACAGCCTTCATTGAAGGCCGAACATGTTGTCTATGTTCAGTTTGCCGGTGGATTGCGCCAACAAGAGTCAGTCCTTCAAAGATACCTTTATGGCAGCCAAAACGAAAAGATTGAGGGCAACATCATGTATAATCTCCTAGATGGGCAACCTCCTGCGGACAAGATCGCTTATGGCACAGACGACAAGCAAAACAACATAGTAGGCGCATTTCCCATCAACCCAATCCTGCAGACCTCACTTCAAAAGCAGGGCACCCTTTTTCCGGAGGTGAGGTTTTCAAAAGGAGGGGCAGGGCATTTCAATGGTCTGAGTACAGGCGTATCCGGTAATTATTATGTAACCGCCGGACTTAGACAACGCACAGCGTCTCCGACTATATTTGAATACCTACGCCGGCATGCCGGTTTTTCTGCCACGGATTGCTGGTCAATAGGACAAGGTATTACGGGTTCCCGTCCTCTGCTCAACTATTCAGCACATGAAGATTACGGCAGAAAGTATGGAGGTAATTTTCTGGCACCGTTGATCACTTTTGGCTCTCCCGGACAGGAACATTTCATGGATTTTAAAAATTATCATCCGGACACGGACTACGAAATGATCCGTGAGGTCAGGGGCTTCCTTAATAAAAACTTCTCTAAACAGGGACTGGAAATACCACACTTGTACAACACTCCGGAAGAAGAAAACAGTATCCGGGAATTTATCCGGGCCACCTTTGAAAAAGTAAAAGAAGGAAGGGTCACGATGCCTCCTGTCAACGACAACGGAGACCTGAAAGTCCTCGGCTTTACAGTAGAAATGCTGCGTTGGTTCAAACCACGTGTTACCGTGGTAGATCTCAATAATATCGATGTGTGTCACAATGACTTTACTGCTTATCTCAAAAATATCCACCGTGCCGATCATGGCATTGCGTTCTTGTGGAAGGAAATACAGTCCATACCGGGTATGAGAGACAACACCGTGATGATCGTAATGCCTGAGCACGGCCGCGACGAGCAACACAATTCCATTAAAGATCTCAACGACTGGTTTGCTTACGATCATTCCGGAAGCCCCAACGCCCGCAGGATATTTAACCTGATGGTGGGCCCAGGTATTGATGCAAATCTGAAGGTAGGATCTGAGACAAATCCTATAGGTGATGCGGCTGATGTAGTACCGACCATTGCAGACATCTTTGGCATCAAAGATCAGGTCAGAAAGGCAGGTCTATTGGATGAGAACGCACGGTCTTTATTTGACAGAATTTAATAGCGACTCTAATGAAGAAAATCAGCTCTGCCGCACTTTTTCTAATGGTTGCTTTGATCTTACAGTCTGCCTGTGAAAAACCGGAAATCCCGCGCAACCCTTTTGACGATTACAAACCAACTCAGGACACCGTCAAATTCATTTTCGACGATCCGGACTCATCATCCATTGCTGGTTTATATACCTACATTTTCAAGCCTACCTGCGCCAATTCAGGTTGCCACGATGGGACCTTCGATCCTGATTTCCGAACTCTGGAAAGTTCCTACAATACGCTGGTATTTCGTGAATCCATCAAAAAGGACGGTAAGTACTTGTTTCGCGTCAAACCATATTCAATCGACAGTTCGGTTATTCTAGCGCGTGTTAACGGCATAGTGACCCCGCAGATGCCCATCCAGATTGAACCAGATTCGGATTGGGGCAAGAGAAAAGACCATTACATCTCTTTGATTCGCCGCTGGATTGAATCAGGTGCTCCCGCCATCGATGGCAGCATACCCGTAGCAGGCCTTCCTCAAATCAGACTTAAGGGCTGTCTGGCTATGGTGGACGATACTACCGTGCTTGAGCGCAGGCCATACAGCGGCCCCTTGTTATTGGACAGCCTCAGGGACAGCCTCTATCTTTATTTCTCGTTTGGTCACGATGCACAGAATCCATTAAGTTTTACCCACAACAAGATCAGTTTTCATCCAAATCCTCATGTGTTTGACAGCACTGTAGTTACTTTGGATTTAGAGACCGGTTTCCCCAGTTTCCGGATGATTGGTTTATATGGCGACAGTGTCCAATATACCCATAGAATCCTCATTAATCCCAAAATGCTGATGGCCAATAGCCGGGAGCTCTATTTCCGAACCTATCTCAAAGACCTGCTTAATCCTTTGTCTGAAATTCCGGCTCAAAGAGCCATTTTTTCCATGAAAAAATATATGTCCCTTGAACGCACTGATTAAATTAGGGATTCTGTTGTCGGTTGTAATTTTCTGTGTTTCCTGTCGCGAAAACGCAGAAGATCCGCCTTTTTCCATCATACCGGAAATCAAGTTGAAGGATTTTTCCCAGGACACCATTCTTGAGTATGAGGATATTCTCACCTTCAACATTCGCTATCAGGACGGGGATGGCGATCTTGGATTCGAAGAACCTGAAAATTATGCTGTTTTCATTAGGGATGCAAGACTCACCAAGTACGATGGGTTTTACCTGGCTCCAGTTGCACCACCCGGAGAATTGATTGCCGTTCAGGGTGATTTAAAAGTGGAATTTCCCAGTTTGTTTGTTTTCGGAAACCGTACCGAGGAAAGGACCAAGTTTTACATCTACATGGTAGACCGAAAAGGAAACAAGAGCAACGAACTGATTACGCCTGAAGTGGTCATTAAAAAGAAAGGATGATGCACGCACGAAAGTTTCTCATTTGTGCGTTTCTGCCCATTACAATTGGTTTTTTAACAAAATCGGGACTTATTGCTCAACCGACCTACCCGATGCAAAATGCAGTCGTTCGCGATTGCGAAGGGATCCTGACCCACAGTGAAGCCGGTGAGGATAAAAACTATGATCATAACGAAGACTTTACCTTTACCATCTGTGTACCAGGAGCAACTTCTATCACCTTGGACTTTGAATTCTTCGCTACCGAAAGGACTTACGATCTGATGACTATCTACGAAGGACCCAATAAAAATGGTCCTGTTATTTCAACACTCAGTGGAATTCTGAATCCACCACCGCGCATTACAGTCAAAGGCGATTGTGTGACCATACACTTTAAAAGCGACGACAACATCACTGCCAATGGCTGGAAAATGCATTGGAAAGTTCAATTTGTATTACCACCACCCCCGACACTCAAGGTAACCGCCCCCACGGCATGTCCCTTAACCGAACTCACCTTTGAATTTGGATATCCGGTACCCTGTGATCAGATTATTCCCGGCAATTTCAGTCTTTTAGGACCCGGAGGTTCCAAAATCATCTTTGCGGAAGCCTTGGACTGCGTAAACGGAAAGGCGACCAAGTTCAAATTACAATTTGACCCTCCATTGGACAGACCGGTTAACTATAGGGTAAGTTTTACCTACAAGTATATTGATGAATGTGGTACTGAGCATTTGTTGAACACCAGCGTTTTGTTCAGTTTGAACAACTGCCCTTTTACTGTGGAGATCCTGATGCCTATGGGGGCAGCATGCAAAGGAGCCTGTACCGATTTGGAAGCTATGGCCACAGGTAATGCCAAACAGAAATTCCGCTATCGATGGCTGCCGGGAGGTCAGACCAGTCCATCGATTCGGGTATGTGATACAGTTCCCATGCAATATAGAGTCATCGCCATAGACAGCGCCTCAGGTGTGATGGATACAGCAGATTTCTTGTACACTCCTCTGGATATACCAAAAATTCTAAATCCCATTTCTGATACAGTCTGCGCATCTGCTGCGGATTGGAAATACCAAATTGACATTCCCGGTGGTGATTTCTTTTCCCGAACAATACCGAATCAGCATCGTAAAACAGGTATATACGAATTTTGGCGGCATGCGGCCGGAAACAAGTTAAGCACGGATACGGTGGTCTACATCGCCCCCAATGGTTGTAAGGTTTCCGACATTGTGCACATTTATCCCATAGATGCCGGTGCAGACATTAAACTCTGTCTTGGCTCACCTGCGATACAGATCAGCGGGGGTACCCCGGCTGGAGGGTATTGGACAGGACCAGGCATCCAGCCCAATGGGAGTTTCGACCCTTCTGTGGTAGGTCAGTTTGACTTTATTTATACTGCACCCAATGGTTGTTCCGATATCCGATCGGTTTTTGTTCACCCCAACCCAAGAATCCTCAATCCTGTACCTGATACGGTCTGTGCCTCAATGGCAGACTGGCGGTACCAGGTCAGTATTCCCAAAGGTGATTTTTATTCCTCTGTTATCCCATCCAGCCAGCGTAAGTCCGGAATTTATGAATTCTGGAGGCTCTCTTCCGGTGACACTTTGCGTAGCGATACGGTCACTTATATTGACCCAAATGGCTGCCAGGTCCGGGACACCTTTATGATCATCCCGGTCTCTGCAGGAAGTACTCAGTCTGTATGTCACTTGACTCCTGTTTTTAAATTGACGGGAGGATCGCCAATGGGTGGATTTTGGTCGGGTCCATACACCGATTCATTAGGAAATTTCAACCCTCAGGATACAGGCAGCTTTATAGTGACTTATCATGCCACCAATGGATGCTCTGCAAAAAAATCCGTAAGGGTCAACGCAAATCCCATTATTCTGAATCCTATCGCAGATACCATCTGCGCCTCTGCTGCCAACTGGCAATATCAGGTCAACCTGCCCGGTGGGACTTATTCTGCAACCGCTATTCCTGCAGCCCAAAACAAGAGTGGAATATATGAATTCTGGAGATGGGCGCAAGCCAACCAAACACAAAGAGACATTGTGACCTATACGGCCCCTGGAGGTTGTACCATTAAAGATACCTTTTACATTCATCCTGTTTTTGCCGGACTTGTTGAAGCTGCCTGTCAGGGCAGTATGCCTTTTCAACTCAGCGGGGGTAGACCAACCGGAGGATTTTGGACAGGTTCAAATGTCGATTCCAGTGGTATTTTTAATCCAATAAAAAGTGGCAGCTATACTTTAAATTATAAGGCTCCAAATGGATGTATTTCCAGCAAAACCGTCAACGTAGCTGACAGTATTGGACTTAACCTTATCGACACTCTTTGCAACCTGGAAAACATCAACCTGGTATTCACCCCAGTCGGAGGCAGATGGAGCGGTCCGGGTATTACAGACAGCATTGCAGGAAAGTTAGATGCCACCAAGGCTATTGCCAATCAATGGAACACCTATCGCTACCGTCTCAATGGCTGTGAAAAAAACATCAGTGTATTTATCACCAAACCAGATGCAGGACCAGACACATCCCTTTGCCTTGGTGTTTCCACACTTAATCTGCCTCTTAAAGGGCGCTGGTCCGGACCAGGGGTATACGATCCTTTGACTAACACATTTGATATTTCTTCTCTTGCATCGGGTATACATTCCTTCAAGATCAGCTTTAAAAATTGCCGGGATTCGTTCAAACTAAACATCCACGATGTGAGATTGGATTCAAGCCAGTCTCGGCTTTTCTGTCCCGCTATGGATACCATCGATCTTGTGAATTTACTAAACCCATCCGAAGGCCCGGGGATTTTTAGTGGAACTGGAGTAGCCTATCCCGATAGCCTATGGAAGTTCTTACCAACGTTGGCAGGACCTGGAAAACATGATATCGTCTATAAAGCTTTTGGTTGTGTGGATACTATAGATATTGAAGTGGAAATCCCCATTAGCTTCTCTGCCTACAAATTTTGCGACCGTAGCCCCCCTACTGTTCTCAAAGTTATTCCTTCGGGAGGAGAATGGAGTGGAACGGGATTCCTGGACGAATCTGCAGGATTATTTGATCCTGAACTTTCAGGTCTAGGAATTCATCCAGTGATCTATACCAGTCCTGCAGGATGTAAGGCTCAGGCTTTGGTTGAGGTAGAAGCTTGGGAACAAGTGCGCATTGGTGGGATTGATCCTCAATACTGTTTCAAGAACCAGGACATACCTGTTTTGCTTAATCCTTCAGGTGGTGAATTTTTTATTAACGGATTACCATCGGCACCAATAATCAATCCGGCCCGACTGGGCTCAGGCATCTGGGAACTGTATTATACGCGTGGGGAAGGCAATTGTGCTTCTTCCGAGAAAACATTTATCAAAATCTTACCTGCCATCCACAAAAAATCCTCCAGTGAAAATGATTCCATTTGCATTGGCCAAAGAGCAACGATCTCGATCGATGCCAGTGGCGGTCAGGGTGGACTGATTTATACCTGGGATCATGGCCTGGGCTTTGGCAGCAGTCACATTGTTGAGCCTGTGCAGGATAGCTGGTTCCTGGTGACAGTCACCGATGGTTGTTCGGATCCTTTGGTGGACAGTGTATTTATAAGGGTTTTTCCACGCTTTCCTATGGATACAATCAGTGGCCCACCGGTATGCTTCGGCGAAAAGACTTTCCTGGAATTAAAGCTGGATACTGCAGATTACGAAATTGTGTGGCAGACTAGTCCTCAGAAAAAAGGTGCCAGACTGGATGGGGATCCCGGCATCTATGGTGTAGAGATAAAAGAAAAATCTACAGGATGCCGACAAAGAACTACTGTGACCCTTCCCGGATCAGCTCCTCTTGCAGCTAACTTTGGTCTCACACCCAACCAACCTTGCATAGACATCGTGGAAAATACAGTGGAGATACTGGATCTATCTTTTGGATATACAGATGGAACCATAGACTTTGGCGATGGTTCGCCACTGGTGGACATTAAGTCACCCGGGTCCCTCGTACATCAATACTCAGACACTGGCAATTTTGTGATCAAAATGCATGTAATTAATGATATTGGGTGTGAAGATGAATTTGAACGCGAGGTCTGTGTTAAAAATGTGGTTCGGATTTTTATCCCAAGCCTCTTCAGTCCAAATAACGATGGCAAACAGGATATTTTTGAGATCTTTCACATCGGAGTGGAAATTTTACACTGGGCTGTTTACGACCGGTATGGCGCACGTGTATTTGAATCTAAAGACGGAATGGACAAATGGGATGGCACTTTCCGTGGCATGCATGTGGTAGAAGGAGTTTATGTAGTAGTCATCGAATACTTCAATCCAGACAAAGGCAAGAAGGAAATATTTATAAGTGATGTGACTATCCTAAGATAACACCTATTTTGTGAATCCTTAACGCCTAAATACACAGGGGAATAACCCTGGGTGACTGTGTCTAACAGACAAGCATGAAAGTGGTGATTTAATCATTAGAAGGTATTTTGAATTGAAGTAGAAATTCTTTTGCATAAAATCCGTTGCAAATATTTTGATTTGGACTAGAAATTCTAAGGCATAATCTGGAATTAAAAAAGAAGAGGAGCGGTTGCTCCTCTTCTTTTTTAAGAATTAATGAATTTTTAAAATTTAAAAATTTATAGTACTGCTTATTTATGGATTGAAAATGATTTAATTATTTTATTTCCATCCATAGTTGCACGAATAAAATACAATCCGTTTGGATAAATACTCATATCAAACTTTGTGATCATTTCATCTTCATAATTGGTTACATAGTTTTGCTCAGAAATCTTTTCACCAAGACTGTTTAGAATTTCAATTTGATTTCTGGAATGTGGATGAACGTTCATCTTTACGAACAGAATATTTTGCGCTGGATTTGGATACACCAAGAGTTCTCCACCTTTAGTATATGTCTTACTGAAATTCGAATCCAAATCTTCGATCATGTTTTTTGAGTTTGAATTTTTTGTAGACAGGGATTGAACTTCTTCCGGACAATAAGATGCATCCCAATTCCAGGTAACGTATTCACCGGCATCCACTTTATCTGCAATGAACTGACCGGTCATATAAGTTCTTGAAGTGGAAGTTGAATTTTCAATTTTAATTTCCTTTTTCGTATTGATATTTGCTTTTACGATGGAGCTTTTATTGATTTTTACTTCCTCCTCTACATAAAATTGCACACCAGAAATAGCATTGTTATTGATTTTTATATTATTATCGCCATCCAATTTCTTATCAATCATCACGTGAGTTGCTTGATTAAATTTTAATTGGCTTCCTTCTTTTAGCTTAAGCTCCTTGATATAAACATTGGCATGACCCGATAATGTAGCAACTACATTTTTTCCTACTTCAATTTTTCCATAATTGCTCAGGTTCAATGTTACCGGTGCGCTGTTGTCATTGATTTTAACATCGTTGTTGCCGGGATTTACATTTTCAATAAATAGGGGTTTTAAAGATGATGGTACATTCCCATTTATCTTAGTAGTCACAGCACTTCCACTCTTCACATCGATATTACCTGACTTCACAAAAGTATTGGTAGCAATAATTTTACTGTTCTTCTCCAGACTGACTTTTTTATTGGCAGTGATCACTCCAACTCCTCCGCTTTCTACTGTGTTCTCTTTCATTTTTACTTCATCGTTACTCAGAATGGTGTAAGCATATAACAAACTTGCATCACCAAACTTTTTAACTGTTACGGTCTGTTGGCAGGTCGAGGTCACTCCGGAAACATCGGTTGCTGTCCAGGTAACCACTGTGGATCCAACTGGATAATTTAATGGCGCATTGCTAACCAAAGAAATTAATGGACAGGAATTACTTACAACCGGCTCAATAAGATTAACAGAACTTGCTGTGCAACTACCTGCATCTATATTTACAGGATTAATACTGGCGCAACTTATACTTAAAATACAATCCGGACAAATGATTGCACCCAAATTTGGATTGTAGGTGCCTGCCGGACAATTTAAACATTCGGAAGCTCCTGAATGAGGATTGTAAGTTTGCACAGGACAATCAGTACAGCTGGTAGATCCTGATGAAGTGGAGAATTTCCCCGGAGGACAATTTGTACAAGCGACAGCCCCCGTTGCATTTGAATAGGTTCCCGGTCCACATGATTCACAATGATCTTGCCCTTGCAACCCTTGGTAAGTTCCGGCAGGACAACTCGCACAAACGCTGGATCCTATTATATCAGAATAACTTCCAGGAGGACAATTCAAACAGCTTGTCTGACCTTCCTCACCTTGGAATTTTCCTGCAGGACAACTCGCACATTCAATTGATCCTATTGCAGAGGAATAACTTCCCTTTGGACAATTCAAACAGCTTGTCTGACCTTCCTTACCTTGGTATTTTCCTGCAGGACATGATTCACAATATGTGGAGCCGGTAGTCGACGAAAAAGTTCCCGCCAAGCATGATTCACAATGATCCTGTCCTGATTGCCCTTGATAGGTTCCGGCAGGACAACTGGTACAAACGCTGGACCCAATGATATCAGAATAGCTTCCAGGAGGACAACTCGCGCATTCAATGGATCCTGTTGCATCAGAATATTTTCCCCTTGGACAATTCAAACAGCTGGTCTGGCCTTCCTCTCCTTGGTATTTTCCTGCAGGACAAGACTCACAGAAGGTTGAGCCGGTAGTCGATGAAAAAGTTCCTGCCAAGCATGAAATGCAGACAGCTTGTCCTTCAAGGTTTTGGTATTTTCCTGCAGGGCAAGGTATGGGCTCAGTGGTTGCTCCCGGACAATAGGTCCCCGGAGGACATGGTGTCATGGTACACGTCTCGAGATTCAAGTATTGACCTGGAACATTTGGTATTTCAACTTGCACATTTTGATTTGCCGTAGCAATATTTCCATTTCCATCGTCAAAGGTCCAGACCACGGTATGCATTCCAGGTACTCGAATTGGAAATTCTGTAGAAGTTTGTCCTGTGATCAAACCAGCACAATTATCTTCTGCTATTGGTGGGGTTGGTATGGTTTGACATGCCAGTAAAACAACATTTTCAAGCACTGGAATGACAGGATGAGTGACATCATTAATAATCACAGTCTGTTCTTGATATGAAAAGTTTCCATTTCCATCTTTATAAGTCCAGCTGATGTAAAATGTGCCTTGCTCATTGAATTCTGTAGGATTATTTGTATATCCATTTATCAATCCAACACAATTATCAATTGCTGAAGGTGGAAGTACCGCTGCTGAACATTCCGCTTCTATTACTGGCAAATTTTCAACAACAGGTATAGGTGAAGAAACATCTTGAACGAATATATTTTGATTTATAGATACCTCGTGCCCCTTGTCATCTTTAAACTTCCATGAAACAATACTGCTGCCCTGCTCGGTAATTGGAAAGTGATGTGTTGTTGTAGCTGTAATTAAGCCACTACACTGAGTAGTAACGGTTGGAGTGGGTGGTGTACCTCCACATTCCCCTAGAGTAATATCATTTAATACCAGTTCTCCAAATGGATTGATGTCTTGAACAATGACCTTAAAATTGCAGACACCTGTATTTCCAGATAGGTCTGTCGCTTTATATACTATGTTTTTTTCTCCATAGTTAAAATGACTACCGCTTGTTGGACCTTCAATTTGAACTGGAATAACTTGATTGCAATTATCTGCTACTTCAGCTGTTGGAAAAAATATTTCACCAGGACAATTTGACTCTATATTAGCCGGACATCTTAACACAGGCTTGAAAATATCTCGAACAGCTACATTAAATGAGCATTCCTTACTGGTGCCATTTCCATCTGTCGCCATAAATTGAACAGCCGTAGTTCCTACAGAAAATACGGAACCTGAATTATGAGAAGCAGAAAATTGAAGTGGAGGAACAAAACAATTACCAGTAACGCTTGGATTTGAAAAATTTACAGTTTCTGAACAAGACAAAGGTGAACTTAAATCAATCATCACATCAGGTGGACATTGAATTTCAAAATCACTTTGATTCTGTACCCTGATTGTGAAACTGCATGTATTGGTGTTGCCTGCCTGATCAGTTGCCATAAAAGTCAAATTTGTTTCTGCATTGGCAAATAAACTACCACTTGAGGGACCCTCAATTTGTTGTATGCTTGCTACGCTGCAATGATCATAATAATTGACTGGAGGAAAATTAAAGTTACCCGGACAACTTAATGTCTGGTTTTCAGGACAGGCGATAATTGGTTTTCCTTTATCCAGGACTGTGATATTCATAGAACAAGTATTGGTGTTACCTGAGTGATCTGTTGCAGTAAAGGTTACTTGATGAATGCCTGTTAGTAAATCTGAACCACTTGGTAATGTAGAGGTAATTGTAACTGGGTATAATGTACAGTTATCAACGTAAGTTGCATTTGAAAAATGTACAACTTTATAACAGGAATGCTGGGAAGTTATTTCTGCTGTAATATTCTCTGGACAGGTGATGGTAGGTTTCTGCCTGTCTTCCACTTTAATTGTCATACTGCAGGTGCTAGAATTGTTAGAAGCATCCGTAGCTTTATAAATATTTGTTGTAATTCCCAATGGAAATTCTGAGCCCGCTGCTATTCCGGAAAGAAGGCTTAGAGTAGCACTACAATTATCAGATATTGTTGGTTGGGAAAATCCAACTAATGCAGTACAAGAATTGTTATTGGTAGAGCTTGTAATATTGGGAGGACAAATAATAGTAGGTACTGTACGGTCTATAACTCTAATTACTGTACCACAATCATTTGTATTATTATGAAAATCTGTTGCTCTAAAATAAATAGTAGTTTGGCCTAATGGAAAAGAAGCTCCGGATGAAGGGCCGAACAATTTTTCTATAACACTATATCCGCAATTGTCTGTTGCTGTCGGTGGAGGGTAAGTTGCATTGGCAGAGCAAGAAGTTGAACTTGTATATACTGTAACAAGTGGATGACAGGTTATAACCGGTTTTTCAACATCGTAAACCAATATATTAAACGAACAAGTGGAAGAATTACCATCACTGTCTGTTGCTTTAAAAGTATTGGTAGTATAACCAAGAGGATAAACAGCACCTGAGGCCATACCTTCTATTCGTTGAGTAACAACACCTGGACAATTATCTGTACCAACAGGGGTTGTATAAGTGGCTACTGCTCCAGCGCATGTACCTTCCGGCATGTTGACTACCATATCTTCCGGACATTGAATGGCGGGGCCGGAGTTCTGTGGGAAAAAATATAGATATATTAAGCCAGATCCTCTGTCACCATTGATACCTCCTACACTTATATAATAGGTTATATTCTTACAGCTGTTAAATCTGACTTCAGACCCAGTTGTTGCACCACCGCAAGTGATATTTTCACAACCAGCTTCGACCAAATTTAAAGCTCCGCATGTACCAGTATATAAAGAGATTCTGGAATTGTAATTATTTCTAAAACAATTACTAACTATCAATTCACCTTCTGAAGGTGTTGTGAATTTATACCAGACATCATGGTGTGCATTTGCTCCTCCACAAGTCTGTGCAGGAGCATCCTGTGTTGAGCATAAAGTATTATAAGAACGGGATGATCCATGACTAAGCGTTATCGCTGAAGCACATGATTGATTAGTTGATTGAGTTGAAATTCCATAACTAAGTGTGCCGCCAGAAGGTGTACCTGGAACATTTTTGGGTTTTAATTCAAGATAATATATCCCCGATTCAGTCGGTGTGAATTCCAATCTTGATTGAGTACCACATGCATCATCGTTTGTTGCTTTAAAGGTAAATCCATCAGTTCCATATAAAGTCAAGTATGTATCAAAATTGGCCCCTTCGCAGGTACTAAAGTAATATTGAACATTCTCTATCAACTGAACGCTCCAGGAAGGCAGTATACCTGATATAAAAGAAGCCGACTGCGGTGTACAACCAGGTGTGATTAAATTTGAAGCTCCTGTGTATTTCCAGGTCGTTTTAACGCTCCATGAATAAGCAAGGTAGTTATCGAATTCTGGAATTACACAAGCCACAGAAGAAGATTGCCCTACCGAATCTTGGAATTGAAACTCAGTATATACTTCATTACTTGGCGAAGAATAAAACCTATAATTTAGCCGTTTAATAGTGCTTGTCACAACATTATCATCATCCTCATCTCTGACATCACATCTCTCTCCCTTATCAAAAGCAGGATTGGGATCATGTTCCCATGCATTTAATTGTACCTCAACATTATTGAGATAAGAGGTGTCACTTCTGATCAGCATATTTTCATTTTGAAAATCACAGTCTTCCAGTTTATCGCAATAAATGCAAGATGTTTGAGTGACTTGTCCATGATAGTTCTGTATGGCATCATATTCATATGTTCTAAATCTCGCTGTCCATTCGTGCACTCCAATTTCTAATTGAGATCCAACGTCTGTACAAAGGTCAAAATGAGCCTTTAAATCACCTAGTTTTAAGGTGTATAAAGAAGTCGCCGTTTGAGACCACCCATTGGAAGCAAAGCACGAAAAAACAATGAATAGCAATAATTGAAATTTAAATTGATTTTTTTTCATTTTGAATATATTTAGTTTGTGATTCAATTTCAATAAATAAATTAGAGTTGTTTGGAGAATAATTCCTCACGTCAGGTAAATGGGCCTCTCCATACCTAATTTTTGCTATCTGAATTTCAGAATAATACCAAATCAGAATAGCTAAAATCAGAGCAATACAAATGAACAGGAGATAATATAGCAAATACAAGTGCTTGTGGTTTTTATGATCAAAGTTCCTGTGTGGCATCGCTCAAATATAAAATCAGGTAGATGTGCGGTTCAAAATTTGACCGTTACAAAAGCGTTACATTCAAAAATTGAATCATAATCTATTCGTAATGTGATTACTATAAAATGTTATTATTACATTACGTTAGTCCTGTAGAGCGATTATTAAAAGACTGGATGTGAAGGATGTGCCTTTTAGAGAACAAGGAAATGGTTCCGATTACAGATTTGATCAGAAAAAAAACAAAAATCATCTGGACATTGACTTCTTTTCCAGGTAATAGTAACTACTTGAGATTCTAATTTTAAATGCTTCCAATAAACTCCAGACAATCCGTACTAAAATCAAAATAGTCGGATCGTTCATTTTATTAAAACTTTAAGTTAGGGGTATTCAGTTAATGTATAGGAATTAAAATATATGGGAATCATGAATTGTCTATTAATGAGAATCGTCTCATTTTGGGTGGGTGTAAAATTCTAACCACAATGGCATGTTCAATTGTAAAGGGGCGTGTCAGGCTTTTAATTGGAATAGCGATTCAAACTCATTCAGTGAGTATGTACTCTTTATTGATCTTTTAATTTCCCTCCATTCTTACTTGACATTGTTAAATCTGGAGATTATAATACCCACCAATGCCACCATATAAAATTGTCCAGCTATGGTAAAAAACATGGTTGTCAGTCGGGCTGCATCTGAAAGAGGGGCAATATCTCCATATCCAACAGTAGCCAAGGTGACCATACTAAAATAGGATAACTGGTTATAGATATACGGAATATTCCCCGGACTTAATCCTCCAAAAGATTGGGGTGCGTTGTATTCAATCAACAAAAAAGTAAACTGAGCAATAACGATCAAAAGTAAAAAACCACTTACAGATCCCAATATTACACTCAATGTCGCTTCACTTTTCCTAAAAATCTGGTACAAAACTTCAATAAATATCAGGGTGTAATAAGTGGTATAAACCAAAAAAGCCAGTTGGACCAAAAATGGTATTTTGACAATAACCACAAACAATAAAGGAATCAATACACTTAAAATGAAAAGTAAGTTTTTTAACCAAACTATGTACCTCACTCTTTCTTTAAAAATGCCGGCTGCGGCGAATCCTAAAATAATCATATTAATAGGCCACACATAAGATGTATAAATATTTGCATCAGGTACAAATATTTTATCGAACAGTAAAAGTAAGAGTGCAAACAGTAGAAGCTCAAACCTATTGTCACTCAATATTTCCTGAAGTCTCTTAACCCTCATCACTCAAAGGTACTACAGAATTTAATACGAAAGGAAACCTGCACTTACCAGATATTATAGACCTATAGCGCTACATGTTCATACCAGCTGGAAAAGAATTTCTACCAATCCAGTATGCAAAAAATAAAAACAAACGATGATCTTCTCAACACGTTATATGTTTTTTGCGTTTTGTCTATATCCAATATTATTCAATACGGCCCAGAAACTTCCGGCATTTTTAAGCGAATGGAGGTCACATTTTTGTAAAAGTTCTTGTTACAAAACAGTTCCATTTTGAATAATACTTGAGCGATTTTTTATCTCACTTTTCTTAAAGATGAAATTACCTTTCCTCAAAATATCCCTTGAGATCCAATGTGTTGAAAGTTTGAAATTTGAAAAATCGGAATTAAAATTAAATGAGCGGATTAAGGCTTTAATGGACCAAGCTGTACTTTATAAAGTCGGCTCAAACCATTCTCATAGCGATTCATCTCTTCTAATAATTTGTCTAAAGATTGCGACATTGCAAATTTTGTTTGCACGGAATTTCTTTTACTCGTAAAATATAAAATACCATTACTAGTATCCACAAATGGGCAATAATCCATTTTGGGAGAATTTATGTTAGGGCCCATATTAACCGCTTTTGTCCAAAGGCCATTGCCATCAAGATAGCTGATATAAAGATCACCGCTTCCATATGCATCCTTGCGGTTGTAGCAGGTGTACATGAGATAGGACTCATCGGGGGCAATAAACGCATTGAATTCTATTCCATCTGAATTTATGGAATCACTTAGAGAAACAGGTAAGTCATAAGTCCCCTTGCGCCATTTACTGACGAAAATATCATCCTTCCCTTTTGACAAAGGCCCATCAGAGGTGAAATAAAGGTTGTTGAGACGTGAAACCGAAGGATAAAATTCATTGCTTTCCGTATTAATTGGATAACCCATATTTACCGGAGCGGACCAGGCACTCTTGATGGATAATCTTTCTACATACCAGATATCATAATCCTTTACCTCACCAACACCCTCCTCAAGAGGTCTATTGGATGAAAAATACAATCGTAACCCATCGGTTGAAAGAAAAGGTTCCAGATCGTGATATTTTCCTGAAAACGGTGCGACCTGAGGTTTTGAGAAAAAACCATTCTCAGTTTTGAAGTACAGTATTGCCGACAACTCACCTAAATAACTTTGTGCAGTAAAATAAATTTCGTCTCCACCAATTGAAATGGCAACATCTCTTACATTTGGATACTGAGAAAAAATCTCAGGAAGAAATCCATCCACTTTTTGTATATTCTCTTGAGAACTACATTTAAAGAGTGGCATCAACAAAAGAAGTGCCATTGAAATTATTTTAGAACACATGGTTCAAATATATTCATTTATTAGAAGAATCTGCAATTTATTGTTTTCAAAAATGATTTTGAAATAAAAATACGAACACCAAAGCCCAAATAAAATAACTTAATGCGCTAAACTAAATATAAGAATAACATATATAAGGGTCTGGTTTGATTTTTAATACCTGAGTAAAACTTCTCCCTTATCAAAAAATATTTCTATAATTTGCTAACTTTTTCATTTTTTATTTTATGCCATAATAAAATGAAAAAGTAAAGAAAATCAGAAGCCATGACTATAATATTAATCACACGTGCAAATGGTGGAGCTCCTTCAGGCCAAACTTGTCCCAACAGAACAATTCCATTGAGAATTAAAAAAGTCGCAATAAAATATTTGCTTTGATTAGCCATGTATTGAAATTTTAAAATGAAATCCTATATCCAATTTATTTAGCTGTTGACCATACCTTTAAAATTAGGATTTTTATTTCTCATGTCAAAGCCTCCTTCATAATAAGATTTCAGGTTAACCAGGAAAAATGACCAGCCTGCATCGCAACCTAGACGAATGTTTTGTTTCGAAAGTTCATCTGTTGGGATGTTATCCTGGGTGAGTTCTACAATTGTGTATTCTTCCTGAGTGCTAAGTCTAATATCTACTAAACAATCACCGGCAAAATTAAATTTTAAATGATCCAAACCATTTGCTTCAATAATGCTGCCGCTTTCTGTACCATCATATAAATACCAATTCCACTCGTACTTACATCCCTTTCTAACCGGAGTAGTTTTAGAAATTATATCATTAGCCTCATCATAAAAATTTGAAATACTCAAAAACCACTTTTCAAGTTCATCCGCTTTTGTCCAGGCATGATAAATGTCCTCCAAATTCGCTTTAACAGCAATTCTTCTTGTAAACTTTGTCCAATCAAAATTATTCATTTCACAATTTTAAATTAAAGAGAGATTATTCCCATAATAGCTTCTCAAGAAAACCAAATATCAACCAACTGAAAATGTTTTATTTCAACTATGCTCAATCACTTCCTTTAATTTGTCAAGTGCCTTAGGATAAGTATTTTGAAAATAATCTATAAATTCATCCACCACATCAATCTCTACAGTGATGATGGTATTACCACCTTCTTCTCTAAATGAATAATTCTCAAAACCTCCAGCCCATCGCTCGACTTGTGGACCACTTGTAATTTCTATTTCCCCATCTAAAATTCCATAATGCTCAATGGATATAAATTGATTGGGTACGTTTTTTGAAATTCTGGACACCATACCTCCCCGCTTACCGCCTTCTCCTATACCTATAAAAAGTATTTTACTTCCCTCAACCCAGGATCCTTCATAAGTGGAGGTAGGGTTAAATTCAGAAGTCCATTTTTCGTAGGTACTGATATCTTTAAGCCCAAGCATGGTGTTAAATGCTTTTTCTGCAGAAGAGTTAAGCTCTATTTTAAATTCTAATTTCTTCATTTTGGATGGTTTTGATTCACAATAATTTTTAAAATTATTCAGAATGGCTTGCCAACCCCCTTTTTGCAATTCAACTGAATTTTCTGTTTCGGCATCAAAGACAATGGAAACTTCCGTGCGAAAGTCTGAGCCTTTAAAATGTACAGTGGCCTGTCTGCCATCTGTCATGGTATAAACTATTTTTTCTTTTTCTACTATTTCGTCATATATAGCTTCAAAGTCGAAGCCAAAGCTCCCATCTCTTGCCTCCATTCTGGCGGAGTACTTACCCCCAACCCGTAAGTCGTTTGTGGCATAGGGACATTGCCAATCCTCAGAAGCAAAGTTCCATTTGGTAATGTGTTCGGGATTTGTGTAAGAATTCCAGACTGTTGTTAGGTCTGCATCAATAGTTGCCTGTACAGTAATTTTGATTGAATTTGTCATTATTGTGAAATTAGGTAATTATTTAATACTTGATTTTCCACTGATGTCCATCGAGATCTGCAAAGTTGTGGAAATGCTCTCAGCCTCGCTCCTGACTACTACGATATCGACTACTGCCATATCTAAAGCGCAAATTATAATTTTATCCATTTCAGCAAGGGATTCCAATTGCACTGTTATTCAAAAGTTGCATAGAAATGCCCTTTAAAATTGGCCTGTTCGTAAATGTAGCAAAAAATCTATTTACGATCAGCTCAGAATATATTGATTCAACTTTCATTTTGCTGGATTTAAATACTCCAATTTTCCTTTTCTTTTTACAATGTTCTTGTAATCCCACTGAATTACTTTTGATTTCTCTAGCCACCGGATGAGGTCGATTTTATTTATTTGATCCACTGATGTATAACGAATACCCGCATCTTTAAATTTTCCGGTATTGATTTTCAAATCTTCCTCCTCAAAACTTGCACCACTCCAGAATAAAAGTCGGACGCTATCCTTCAGCTTACTGTAACCTACGACCGGATTCCCATCAAGAAACCAAACAGGATGTGCATGCCAAATTTTATTCTCAGCCTCAGGCAATTGCTCATCAATAATCTTTGTCAGTAGATTACAAATTTCTTGATCGGTTTCTACTTGCCGGTTATTATATTCTTGAGTTTCAGTATTCATGGATAAGTCTTGTACGTATGAAATGTTTACTTAAGGGTATAAAATTAAAAATGGATTTGGATCTACCAAAAAAATATTGTAGTAAAAATCACAAGTTCAATTTTTTAATGAAAATATTAATTTGGGGTTAAATAATTAACTTTTCTCCCCGCTACTGATCTTTTCTCTATTTAATCCAATTATACTAACATTTTCATAAAGCAAAGAAGCATTTAACAACAAGCGATCAAGTTCTTGTTCAAAAAATTGTTCGGTGAAATAATTCCATTTTTCAGGGTTTTTTAATAATTCTTTAAAGCTATTTCCAAGTGTAGTAGTGTATTCCTTTTTTTGTGAGGCATCATTAATAAAAATTGGCGGATATAAATCATACATCAACATCCAATTTTTTGCAATTCTGGTGACACGGCCATTTCCATCCACAAAAGGGTGTATTCTAATTAACTCATGATGAAAATAGATAGCCCTGATGATGGGATTTGAAATAGACTTCATTCTATAAAATAGTTCGGAAACCAATTGGGGAACTGCTTTTGGTTCAGGGCAAATATGTGCTCCTATCTGTACAAGTGTTTGTCTGTAACGATTTGGATGTATTGCATTAGTTTCGGGCGAAACTATACGAAGCAGTTGAAATAATTGTATTTCCTTTTCAAAATTTTTGTGTAAAATAATTTCCTTAATGACAAAGTCAAGTGATAATTTCAAGTTTATCAAATACGCATTGGCCTCTTCTTCGTTTTGAGCTTCCATTTGGGCATTTTTAATGCTTAGAAGTTCTTGTAAATTGTCCATATCCGCTAAGTAGATATCCAAAAGATCATCGTCAAGATGATAACGGCTGTATATAATCAGTCTGTAAATTGACTTCAGAATTCTATCAATTTCAGTGATCTTTTCCTGATTTATATGAATATTTTCTACGGGAAGCAAAAACATTTTATGAGAATTATTTATACAATTGGATTTTCAGAAACGATTGCTTTAGACTATCGGTTGATATTTCCGACTGCCCATTTTAATTCTGCTTCTGTTTTAAAATATTTTGTCTGTAATTCACATAGTTTTATTTGTGCATCCAAAAGTCTGTTCTCCCTGGCATTAACAAGAAAAAGAGAACTTTCTCCATTGTTTAAACGAATTGTTTCTCCTTCAAATAAATCTTTGAAACCTTGCACACTTTGCTCATACAATTTAGATTGTTGTTGTGTTGTAATGAGTTCATTGAAGGTACCTCGCAATTTATTAAGCAACTCCTGTTTTTTATAATTCATTTCGTAGCGTGTATTTTGAATTTCTAATTTGGTAAGTCGCAAGGCACCTCTACCCTCCATAAATGTAAGAGGCATAGAAAAATTCAATCCAAAATAATAGTTGTTACTCAGTAGAATTCCAGCTTGACTTTGGAAGTTGAATTGCTCACTTAGCAAGTTGTATTTTGCATTGAGTGTGGGTTTTAGGTTCTCTAGTTTGAGTCTTCTCTCTATGTCCAACTGACGGAGTTTGAAATTATAATTCAATAAGATGGGATGATTTTGCTGGAGCTCAAAAGCCATATCTTCCAAATAATTAAGTTGTATTTGTTGTTGCGTAAAGTTGGTGTTTAATGGCATGGGTACGATAGTAGTATCTATGGGTCGGGGTGTATTATTGTTCAACCATAAATAATTGTTGATCTCAAGTCCATTATTTAAAAAACGAAGTTTGGCATCATTTAATTGAAACTGGCGGCTTTGTAGTTGTGTAAGTGCTTCTGTAGTATCCAGTGCGGCTCTATCACCATAAATTACCCCTTGTATTGTTGCATTATAACGTATGGTAGCAATTCTCACCGCTTCCTTATAAATAAGATATTCATTGTAAGAGTAACTCCAGTCATAGTATGTTTTAAGAGCATTATAAAGCAGGTCGTTTAGGATTACAAGCCGCTGTTGTTCACTTGCTTCCCGAAATATGAGTGCTTGCTTGAGGGTTGCGCGTTGTTTATCCAGTAAAACATTTTTTAACAGGGAAACTGAAATACCCAAATAGCCGAGTCCGTTTGATGGTAGTTTATTTTCAACATTAATGTTTTGTCCATTTACCAAATCATAACCAGTATTTACTTCAATGCCATACCAAACAGGTACTGAAATTTTGCTTTCAAAATAGGAATAGTAGTTGGCACCGTCATAAGTTTTATTTTTATAATTGGAATAAAGGTCAGGGTCCCAACCACCCCTGGCAATAAGTAATTTGGCCTTTGCCTGTTCGAGTATTAATTGCGCTTGTTTTGCTACCGGATGATAATTTTTTACAATCTCCATAAACTCGCTTACGGAAAGTACTCTTAAAGTGGTATCTGCTGGTGCGGCGCTAACAATTTGAAAAGTTGTTAGAAATTTTATAAATGCTCCTTTCTTTAAAAGTCTAAAAAAATAATTAAGAAGATTACTTTTCATTTTTTGATGGTTGTTCTTTTGAATCGGATGATTTATAAAAGTCGGGGGGAAATCCGTTAATGTTTCGCCATAGTTCATAGATGATGGTTACATCTTTGAGTAATGCCATTCCCTTTGCGCCGCCACCAACTTTTAGAGCATCTGGCCATTTTTGGTCTTTTGAATCTTCCACTACAAGGATTCTGAATTTGCCGTTATCAGAAACAGAGTTATCAATGGCTACTACAACACCTCCATAAGTTCCATAACTTGCCACTGGCCAACCACTGAAAACTATGGCAGGCCAGCCGTCAAATTGGAAGCGAACTTTTTGTCCTATGTCCATAAGTGGCAAGTCCATTGGTCTTACATACATCTCTACGGCATATTGAAATTTTTGAGGTACAATTTTTACAATCATTTCGCCTGCCTTCACTATTTCGCCTATACCTGCTGAAATAGTTTTTGTGATTTGGCCGTTTTGCGGGGCCAGCACATAATAGAAGGCATTCCGAATGGAATAATTTGAAAACTGATTTTTTAGTTTGGCCACCTCACTTTCTCCATTTGTAATTTCACTTAAAGCGGCGAATTTATCACTTTCTGCTTTAGACATTTTTTCGGAATACTCATTGTCGGTTTGATTTAGTTCAATTTTGGCAATGAGTAAATCATTTTTGGTGTTGGCAAATTTGTTTGCAGCAGTAGTTATTTTAGCTTCTGCATTTTGCAATTGCTGTTTTCGTTGTTCCAATTCAGTAAGTGATTTTAAACCTTGTTTGTAAAGCTCTTCCTGTCTTTTGTATTGATCTTGTGCAATTTTTAATTCTGTTTCTGCTGCCTTTAATGCCATGCTGTCCGTTACCACATTGAGCGTTGCCTGTTTAATTTTATTTTTTAACTGTTGTAATGTTAGTTCCCGAACTTGATAGGTGGCTGAAAGCTGATTTTGAATTGCGGTTACTTTATTTCGATAAAAATCCACTGTTCCTTCTTTAGCTAAAATCTGTTCTTCCGTGCGTTTTAAAAGTTCTGGATCCAGATAATATTCCTCCACTTCCGAAATTTTTAAAATTGTGTCGCCTTTTACTACCATATCACCTTCTTTCACAAACCAATGTTCAATTCTCCCATCAATAACTGAATTCAGTTCTTGAGGCCGTTGTTCGGGAGAACGGGTTGTGATAATGCCGGGGGCTTGAATATTTTGTGTCCACGGAAGCAGGAGAAAAATGATTAGTACTAAGCCAATGCCTATAAACCATTTCATCAAGTTTATATCATTCCCATTGTCAAATGCTTTACGAAACGAAACAAATTCGTTCTTTTCTTTGAGCAATGCCTGATTATCTTTATTAAGCCACATAATTAGATTATACTATTTAATCTTACAAGCTAAGTTTTTTAAACATTTTTTTATACACCTCAGTTCTGCTTACTGATTCAAAGTTCCCGAATACCATCAATTTGCCATCCTCAAGAAGAATAATTTTATCACAAATTCTGGCAAAGTTTTCGTCATTGGTTACGGCGATAAGCGTAAAGCTATTTTCGGAACCGGTAAGACACTTGATCATGTTTTCCTGTTCCAATCGCTCCAAACCACTCCAGCAATCTTCTATCAAAAGCAAACGCGGTTTTGTGAGCAGAGCTCTTGTGAACAAAATTTTTATGATGATGCTTCTCGGGAGTTTTTTACCGATGGTGTCAATTCTGGAATCCAACCCATTTTTTAATGACTGAATAAAAGGAAGCAATCCGGTTTTTTCAGAAATTTGCATAATGAACTGCGGAGTTATTGTGCTATCTCCTAAGGCAAGATTATCGTAAAGAGAGCCTGAAAAAATATCTGGTGTGGCAAGATAAATACCAATTTCCTGTCTTAGTTTTTCAAGATTGAAATTGCCAAGAGGATAATTATTGAAAAGTAAATTTCCTTCATAGTTTAAATAGCCTCCAGTTAATAGTTTGAGTAGAGTAGTTTTTCCGGAACTTTGGGAACCGAAAATACAAACTTTTTCACCCTCTTTAATTTCGAAATCCAGCTTTTTTAAAACATAGTTGTCGTTATCCGTAAAACGATAAGAAAGGTTTTCGGCTTTTACACTTACACCTTTGGCCTGACTTATCTCTAGAATATCCAGCCCATCTTGTTTTTCCAGTGGTTTGTCTAAAATATTACTGACCTTCTCAAGAGAAGTGAGCATATCATATACTACATCCAGGCTGCTGATGACTTTCTCTACAGAGCTTAACAACATGATAATTACTATTTCGCTGGCAATAAACTGTCCAATATTAATTTGTTGATTGATTACCAACACAGCCCCCAAAATCAATAATGCAGCAGTAATGATTACTTTGAACCAAACGAAAGCCCAATATTGAATCTTCAATACCTTAAAGTGTTCAGCCCTTGCATCAAGATACTCACTAACGATATAATCGGCTTTATGTGCTCCAAAATCATTTCTACCCATAAACTTTAGCGTTTTAATAACCCGAGCTACCTCCTCGAGCCAATGTCCTACCTCATACTTGTAGTTACTTTCTTCTAATGAGGTGGTTATTCCTTTGGCATAAGTGGTTCGGATTATAATGTACATTAATCCAATCAGCAAAATGCCAAACGCAAAAAAAGTGACATTGTATAAGGAAAGTAAAATAATACCAAACAGAATTTGTATGGATGCAGATGGGAATTCAATAAGCACTTTGGTAAGACCTTTTTGAACAGAAGCGGTGTCAAAAAAGCGATTGACTAATTCGGGTAAGTGGTAATCATCCACAGACATTAAATCCAATCGTGGAATTTTGTAAGCGAACTGTAAGCTAAACCTGGTAAATATTCTTCGTTGTATCCTTTCATTCGAATTCATTTGCAAAATGGTAAGCCAACCGTTTAACAACACACCAAAGACTACAATTATAATGAGCACTACAAGGGATGTGCTTACCAAGCCTCCGAACAATTGGTTTACTATGGATTGAATACCTAATGGGATGGATAGATATACCAAACCATTGAGAATAGAATAAAAATAAATAGAGACCAACTCTTTTTTCTCTAGAGCAATTAATCTCCAAAAACGCTCTAATGGTTTACTGATATTTGTGAAAGGCATAATTATTATTTAAGGCTTGAACTTGAGTTTTTGGCTGGGCTGTAGTTTTTAAGCCCACGTTATGATGAGTTGATCCATATAGTCTATCTTTTATATTGGGTGAAGTGCTCAGTCTCCGCAAAAAAGCTTGTCCCTGGATGTGAACATATTCTTTCATTATTTTACTGACTATATACGCCGGATAAAGACTTTGAAAAGTCGAACCCAAAGCAATAGCCTCCCATTTTATACTCTTGATATACAATCCCATTATCCAGCTCATTCTTTTCTCAATAGCAGGAAAAACTACATTGAAAATTGAGGACCTCCAATGAAAACATACCAAATGAATAGGTGAAAGTTTCATCAGATCATTAAAAATATTTATATCATGCTGATTTACAATACTATATATATTTTCAAAACCCAAGTAAAATTTTTGTAATCGGTATTGCGCAAGGTGTTTCATCTGCATAGAATTGCTAATCACCTGTTTGATGGTAAAAATTCTATAACCCCTGATTGGTATTAGGAATCGACTTTCTGAACTCATATGACCTGTCTTTTATCTAATCTAAAACAAAAGTAGTATTAATTTTGTTTATAATAGTATTACAATCTTTTTTAATTGCAATAATATATTTTTCCTTTTGATCAGAATTAAGCTAAACCAATCTACAAGTATCGATATATGGAGCTACAGTTGCACATGAGAATTAACGAAGGATTGTTTCTGCGCAATCCAGAGGGTTCAGAATTGGGTAAAAAAATTATCAAACACTGTATTCAGATGATTCATAAAAACGGATTTGAGGCGTTTAACTTTAAAAAGCTTGCCGAAGATATTGGGACCACTGAGGCAAGTGTGTATCGTTACTTTGAAAACAAGCACAAACTCCTCATTTACTTAACTTCATGGTATTGGGGTTGGGTTGAATTCCAGATTAGTTTTCATACCAATAATATCATAGACCCGATTCTCAAATTAAAAAAAGTGATTAAGCTGTTAGCCACTAATGTTGAAGACGACACACAAACCAGTCATGTGAATGAAAGTTTACTTCATCAAATTGTAATTGCAGAGGGGTCAAAGGCTTATTTGACAAAGCAGGTGGCCGAGGATAACAAACAACATTTTTTTAAGCCTTATAAAGACCTTTTTGATGTTATAGGAAAAATTATATTGGAATGTAATCCTCAATACAAATACCCAAAGTCACTGGCTTCTACCATTATCGAAATGGCACATTTTCAAAACTTTTTTATGTACAATCTCCCCTCTCTTACCGACTTCGAAAAAACTAAAGAGGAGACTGAAATAATCGCTTTTTTAAATAATTTGGTTTTTTCTAGTATCCGGAAAAAATAAGTCTCTTTTAGAAAAGGAACATTTTCAATTTACGTTTTTCCTTGTAAATAATTTATAAAGGGATAGAATAAATTTTGATTTTTATATTGAATTCCTAGATTCAATTGTCTCTTATCATAAACAAAAATGTATAAATAAAATATTATTAATGATAAATATTGAAATTCAAATGTCAAACGAAATAAAATGACAATTTTATGCTAAGAATAAGCAGAGAGTATTTGAAAATACTATTTTATTCTCTATTCCATTGCCCATTTTCATTTGCAATTTCAATATGGACTAGACGGTATTTGGTCATAAATCAGTTAAGGATTAAACTAATCTCTCGCTCAATATTTGATGTTCATCAATTGCATTTTTTATTTTCGGGGTGTAAAAGTCATACAGAAACATTATACATCGCGACTCTTTCACAAGCTAGCTATCCATCCAAAGCATAGAGATTCCTCCATAGCTTCTTTTAAGTTTTCACTTGCTGTGTAACTTTCTATAAAAATGTATAAGCCAAACTGACTTCTCTACTTGTCTATTATCCATTAACCACTTACGCCAATCTACTCTCATCCTGGCATAAATTGCCAATTTACCATCCTTGAATTCCATAGCTGTATAAATGCGAACATCTATTTAGTCACAAATATAATTGCCCAATAAATTAATTACAGTTTTGTCACCTTGGATTAAGAAATTCCTCGGGCAATAACAGTTAAGTCTTGTCATTCATTTTGACATTTTCCAAGATTTTCATTCGCTATTTGTCGAATTCAAATATTATAACTTATAATATATTACTTTACAGGAATTAAGTTATGACCTTGTCAGATTTTCTGTGTCGAAATTCACAAAACTTTCCTTCATCAAACCACTCCATTATATATTCTGCTTAAGCAAAACTATATGATGAGGGAGTAGAATTTCTGATATATCAAATCTTCCAATTTGCAAACTCTACGCTTTAAAGAAATTCCTCATTGTTATATCAACCATATTACCCGGTCATAAGAAACGATATAGTGTAACAAAACTACTAATATGAATTTAAGACTTGCTTTAGAATATCCCAGCTTATTTATTGCTATGGCACTCAGTATAAAAAATAAAAATTCCAACATGAGTTTAATGACACCGATGGTTTCAATTATGAATTTTCCTTCTCTTTCTGATGAATTTAAAATTTCTAATGTTAAGGTAGTGAGTGTGGCTTCTTCTTTGGCAGAAAATCTCAGAACGCTTAATTGCCTCATTATTTTATCTAGCATGAACCACTCTCTTTACCAAATTCCACATTTATGGTTTTGTCTATACACGAAAATATATCCAGATTTTGTATTCGAAGGTGCCTTTTGGATCTATATAAAATTATTGTGAGGAAGATATACAATTAATCACCGCAGATATGGGGCGATTAATTAATTTTGCGCGTTGCAAACCAATTCATCATTTGACTAGTCATTGTTTGTTCGCTGGTCGTATCTTTTAATAACTTCTCGTAAGTCATATTTTTTATGTCAAGGCAATACTGAATGAGAAGCCATTCATTATAATAATCTCTGGATGAAATTGTATTGTCGCTAAATCCTATTTCCCAACTGTCCTTATTTAAATCATCTTGGGCAATTTTACTTACAATGTTATTTGTTAAGTCTAGTTGGTCTGCGTTTCGTCTTGCTACATACTCTGGGTAACCTTCCCATTTCCAATGAGGATAATTTGCAATTGGGTTTGATTTCCAAAGTCCGAATTTGTGAAACTGCAAGCAATGTGTAATTTCGTGTGCGATCAATTGTGTCAAGTTCCATTTGTAACCATTGAGTTCAACAAAATTTTCTTTGCTGTTTGCATTGCCCATTAAAACAACTTTATTGTAAAAGCCCCATGCAAATGCTTTTCCTTTCAACTTCTCCATTAGTAATGGGTAAAGTGAACCATCGTTCAAACAAATGTCTAGTTTGAGATTGGCGTCATAGAGTTCGCTTGTCTTTGTACTTGCAGTTGAATTGTCAAGCCGTGAAATAAAACATCCATCAAGTGGTAAGTTATGAAAAATCGTGAAGTTGCCAAAAGTAGTCTTGTTTGTATAAAGTAAAGTTGGGTTCAAAATTATTCCAACTAAAAAACCTAAACTCAACATTCCTGTTAATGTAAGTCGTAAAATCCACTTTCTAATGTGTTGTTTCATTTTGTATGTCAAAGTTTATTTCATGCAATCAGTTTGAAGTGGAAGATGTTGCCACTTATAGAGTACAACGGATACAGGCTAAAGCAATGTGGCATCGAAGCCATAATATAATCACCCGATAATAAGGAAACTGGAAAGAACACACTTTTACAAACTACATACTAAGCAGTAATTAACCTGAATTTATCGACTGTAGTGCTTTTCTCGTTCATTGGTTGCCAAATTTTTTGGTTTAAAAATAATTATTGTCAATATGCCCCAAACTGTAATTAAAAATCCCATATAATTCATGATATTCATTTCTGCAAAGTCAGCAGTAAATGAGATGTCTATGGTTGAATGAAAAATGGCACAAATTAAAATGCTCGCTCTGGAAGAGTTGTAAAGCCAAGTCAATAATACACTTCCAGTCAATAGGCTAAATGTCCAACCAAATATTCCAGAAAAGTCCATTGTTGAGTAACCGGGTCTGTAAAAGAAAAGTGGCCAATGCCAAATTGCCCAAAATACTGTCAGTATAATGCTTGATGTTAATGCGCTTAGTTTTTCCTGTAATCTTGGCAAGGCAAAACCTCGCCAACCAACTTCTTCTCCATAACCGAAGAAAATTAAATTGTAAATGAAAAAAGTCGGCAGGTTGAATTGCGGAAACTCTTTGCTTCTTAGTAGTCCAGAAAGATGGATTGGTGATTTGTCTATAAAAAAATTTATAATTGTCGCAATTAAGGAAAGTATAAAAGGACTCAATAATGCTATAATCAAATAAACCAATGGTCTTACCTGAAAGCATTTCTCAATTAAAAGATTTACTCCTGTTTTTCTTTGATAAAACCAAGTTGTCAGGAATGAGGCAATTAAAGGTCCAAAGCCACCAAGTCCATGATGATAAGGTAAGGTTGGTAAATTGGTCAACCCCAAAGTGTGTCCATACAACGGAAGCCATATTGTCCAGCTGATTAAATAAGCCAGTCCGAAATATGTTATCAATTGTTTCATCCCTTCTTAAGCGTTATTGTCAATTAACCTGGCTTCTAACTTTTTGCCGATTTGTGAAGACGGGATTTCCGCACAAACCTAACTTCTTCCAGGTGGGTGTTGAGGTGGAAAACTACTCTTATTTTAACTACATAACTGCTCAAAAAGAACAGCATATCCCTCATTATCTGGAAAACCCCCCCTATTGCAAAAGTACTTTTAGCGGATGGTATGTTTTGTAAATATTTCATATAGTCCTTCAGCTGGGTGATTAAATAAATCTTGCTTATAATTAATTCCAATTTTATCCATAAGCCTGCATAAATTGAATCCTGTCACATAATAATATGCCTGCATCATTTTGGTTCTCTCTATAAATTCAAGTTCGTTTTCGAAATTTATCATATCTGAATAATCTCTAAAATTTTTAAATAGGGAGTCACACTGACTTGATGTTCCAGTTGCAATCTTATAAAAATTACCAGCCATATAGTATTCAGCATATCTTGCTGTACCCTCTATGGTTTCCCAGAAATTTTCCATAATACTTAAATTTAAGTTATGCAGACTTTCGTACTGCATTCTTCTTCGTTGCCGAATCTGATAAAATTCATCCATATAATGATTCATTGAATCACCTGTTGTGGCACGAATTGCATTCAGCAAAGCATTGTTCTCATTTTCCAGTAATTCTCCGAACCATGCATTTTGAATATAAATTTTATTGAGTGTATCTGAGGATATTTGTATTACTTCCGACAAGTAATTAATTGTTGCCTTATGCGAAAATTGAAAACTATGAAAATACTCATGCATCACCAATTGCAACCAGTCCTCTGTTTTATTAAAATCAGGAACAACTTTAATCAGGGTTTCAACATCAGAACAAAGCATCATAGGCTGATTATAAAATATAGAAGCTGTATCTTTAAAATTCATATTATTTTCCATATGGAAAGGCTGAGCGTCCATTCGTGGCAGCTTCAATAGCGAAAAGCCGTTCCCACAATCAAGTAACTCATAGTTATAGTTTTTAAAAAGTATATCACTACCAAAGGCGATATAGGTACTGCTATCTGTAAAATAAAGTAAAGGGCGGATGTGTGCATCATCATTCAGGCCTTTCCACACTATGTTACTAATAAGCTCTTTGCTTTTGATAAATACATTAATCCGTTCACAAGCCACACAATCAGCCATTGTTCTGTTTGCCTGCGAAATAATTTTTGTTTTCGTATAGGGAAAATACGCACAGAACGATAGAAAAAAAATAAACATGGAGAATAGAAATCTTACGTCGCATGATTTAAAATATTGATTAAATTTCATCATAATATTTCAGATTGCGGTAAATGTCTATTTTTCTACTTTTTGATGTTTAGTTCTTACTGAATACAACAGATCAGAAACGTACCGTGCGACATTAGAAGTAAGTACTTTGTAACCAATGTTAATGAATGATTTCCATTCGCTTTGCTGCCTCTGTATATTCAATATAAATAATTCCGTTGTACGATAAGGATAAATTAGTCTTAGTATATCTATCCATACATCCTCTTTGTCCATAACATCCCATAATGTCAGAAATGGTTTGACTTTTTGAAAACCAAACCGGTTTAGAATCAGTTAAATCAAGCAAACAATCCTTTCCAACAAAAATTGAAAGGAGGTTGCCCAATGTACCCTTTGCTGATGGTTGAATTGTCAACTCTTGGAAAACAATTTCTTCATCTACGACATCAAATCCTAAAATTTTACCTTGGTTGAATTCATATCCCAAAGCATAATATTTACCTTCAAACTTCTTCTTTAACCAAAATCCAGCTTCTTTCATTTTTGGATTTGTAGAGATATGTCCATTGTGAGCAGAAAGCACCATTTTTATATTTTTGCCTTCTATATCAAGTATGTTTTGTACATTATCTGCCATAAATCTTGCACGATTTAAGCTGTTCTGATTTTCACTATTTCTTTCGGTATCACAAAAGTATCGTAAATTTTCCAATACAGTTAGAGAAGTCCTTTTGAAAGTTACATCCTGGTCTGAATCAGATATTCTTTTAGCAAATGAAGTAATAAAATTCGATAATAGCGGATGTATTCGTTTAGCCAATCGTCTGTCTCGTGTACGTTGTAGCTGCAATAAATCATCTAAGAGTGAAAGTTCATTGTGCCTAAAATTATACTGAATGATGTGGCTAACGGATTTTATATAATCTACTCCGCCTTTTGACATTTGACAATCAAAACCGTAAAACATGATACGTTTCTCTGCAGACTTGTTGACATTATATGCTCTCATCCACTCAATTAGTTCCACGAATTCTGCAATTTGCCATACACCATAATTAAGGTATGTTAAACTTTCTTTTGCGCTGCCTTTTCCATAAAGCACATATTGATTAATTACCAAAGATTCTGCAAAGCCAGCTTCTAATGCAAAAATCCTAAAGCCTTCATTCTCAACAAGCCATTTAAAACTGTTGATTTTATGTGTAAAAAAACTTCCTTGACCATGCGATGCTTCACCAAAGCCAATGATTTGTACTTCAGGTTTCCCAATAATAGAATTCATCCCATATGTGCTATCTATACTTATATTATTTTTTTTCACCCAATCCTCAATAGAGTGAATTTGTGCATTCACACATTGAGCAATGAAAATAAATATTATTCCTAAGGTTTTCATCTATTTGAATATTCACTCACATCTTGTGTCTTAGTCAATAAGCCGTCATTTAATAAAAAGTTCATTAGAATTTCAACTTTTGAAGTTTGCATATATGTTTATAGAAGGATTTCTGCGGTCATATTTTAAAGCCGGTTTGAGGAGTATTTTCGTCAGTCAGAATTTTCAAGCTGAAATATTACTTCTACCGTAGTCCCAAATACTTTCGCCATTTTAAGAGCCAAAACTGTTGAAGGTACAAACTTACCTGTTTCTATCGAATTAACAGCCTGTCTTGAAACTCCAATTTTGTCAGCAAGTTCTGCCTGGGTAAAATTTTTCTTTGCTCTTTCTATTTTAATCGTGTTTTTCATCGTCAAAATTGTATTTGCGTTTTGAAATGAAAAGTCCAAAAAAATAAAAAGCGACAAAAAGAGGGACTAAATACCTGTAACTCCAATCATTTTTATTCAATGTTATGACCAGGTCAAGTAAACCCAATGTCATCAAAAGTAAAAGTCCCAATGAAAAGGCAATAACTACAGCTTCCATTTGAATTTTGATCTGAACTTCATCCATAAAGAAAATGCTCCTGTAATATTTGTAGATAAATAATGCAAAAGCAAGCACCGTTATTACAGTCAAAACTATTCCTGCTTCTGTTGGAATTTCCAATGTTTTTAAGGCGAATAAGCTACCTACATAGCTTAGGCTCCAGATTACCGCATATATTAAAATACGGTCGTTTAAATGTTTTTTTTGATTGTCCATTTGCTTAAAATTAAAACACAAAGATAAGCAAACTTTTCATATTGTCATGTTTTCTTTACATTTTGTCTTATTTATATGACTAATAGGTCTATGGACAATTTGAGTATTTTTTGCCAGAAGATGTAAGCATAATGTTGTTAAAACGACTTTTCAATGGTCTGTTAAGCAGCTGGAGGTACCAAGGCTGGAATTTATGGGTCCTCCACCCTGAACCGCCGGTGATTAAAAACATTAAATTACACGTCAACAAACAATAGCCCGGTGATGCTTGTCCGGCCTAGATAAAGCACAACAGGGATAAAACACTCCATTTTTCCAACGCCCAGGCAAAAATTTAGCAATCCCAATGTTTGCAATCGAACTTCAACGGTTTAATGCATTGAAGAGTAGTGGATAGAATAATTCAGGTTGTTCATACATTGGAAAATGACCGCATTTGTCTAGCCATTGAATTATTGACTGTGGTACATATTTTTGATATTCCACTGTAAAAAATGCCAAAGGGTCTTCTTTGCAAGTAATTATTGTAATAGGTATTTTCAACGATTTAAGTTTTTGGGTAAGGTCGAAATTTATTCGTTCAAGATCTTCCATCATCAAGGCATTTGTTTTTGAGTTAGTAGTGCCTCTTTTAATTTTCGCAAACTTCCAATCTTGGTTGGTGGTGTCATAGGTATTAAATGTCGCTCTTAAATTGGCTACTTCACTTTGCTCAGAAGTTGACATTTTGTGGGCATCTATCTTGCTAAGTTGATCAAATCGGTTACGCTGTTCATTTGTTAGCTTTGCCATTCTATTGGTGAAAATCGTATCGCCATAAGACCTACCTAACTTTATATTTCCTGGTGCAATGAAAACAAGTGAAGAAACTTTTTCAGGAAATTGAACAGCAAAGGTAGAAGCGTACATCGCACCCCATGAATGTCCATAAAATTTTGCTTTGAGAATTTTTAAACTGTCCATCACATACAATATATCTTTGATATATGCATCAAGATTTACGGTATGCTTATTTAATTCAGTTGGCATAGAAAGTCCTGTGCCACGTTGCTCCAGTAAAATCGCCATATATTTTTCACCGATTTTTATAGCAACATCCTCTTCCTGATGGCAGTCATTCCCGGGGCCGCCGCTAAAAACAAATACAGGTTCTCCTTTGCCATAAAGATGGAATCGGATAAAACTATTATCATATTCCAAGCTTTGTCCGCAGGAAGTTATAATTATCGCCAATAATGTTATGCCTAATTTCATTTTCATAATTTTTTCGTCTATAAATATTGTGCAGTTTTTTATCATTGTGTCACAGCTTATGACGGTTAACGCATGTCAACATGACTAGTTGAGGATTTTATGGGCGCCCAACCATATCCTGATACATAACTTGCCAGTAAAATATAAAATTGTCTAACCACTTTACCACAATTACATATGACCTCGCAATAAAGGATTGTTGGTCTTGTTTAATTACTGCTGTGGTCAAGTTGATTTTTTATCAAATGTATAGAAATCAGTGTCATCCAAGTCAAACCAATTGAAATACATAGACGCTGTAATAAACCAGCATAATATACAAACCCCGATAGTTGTTTAAATCCCATACTCGTCATAATAAAAGTTGCTATCATAGCATAGCCTGAAAAAGCTGAATAGTTCGCCAATCCTCTCCTATTATTGGAAATAAAATATGTACGAAAAACAAAACACGCACAGGGTAAAAAAATAAAAACAAACATGGAAAATCCGTCATGCAAATGTCCGCTAAATGTAAACTGTCTTAGCACAAGGGGCTTATCGGCTGGATAGCCTAAAATTGGATCGGTCACAAAGATGCCTGCACCAATTAGTCCGATTCCAGCTAATCTAATTAGTAATGGTCCTCGGAATTTTGCTTTATCTGAATTGCATACCTGTTTTAAATCGTGTGAAAAAATAATTAATAAAATACCAGTAATAATAAAATTTAGAATCTGTGTCCAACCGGTATCTCCAATTGAAAGTGAACTTAATGGATATGATAATGAACTGTAGTTAGGTCTCAACATGCCCTCCATCAGAACTACAATTAGGAATAACGGACCGGCAATTGCACCACAAAGTAAAAGAGTATTTGTTTTTGAATCAGTTTTCATTCTCTTTTTTAATAAATCCAAAATAGAATGTAATCAGAAACAATGTAAAATGAATGAACCCGCGAATGAATAGAAATTTATGGGTCATGGTAGTCCCCATGAATGGAAGGTTTATTTTAAAGTAAGCGAAATACCAACTTGCCCCCGCAGTTACAAAAAATGCACCCGCTAAAAATTTCCATACTTCCTTCCAATTAATCTTTTTCAATTTTTATGGATTTAAATATATTTGTTTCTGTATAGTTGATCTTATCATCTTTGAATAAGCATTAAGATTCCAGCGCTTGCTGAAGCCGTGAGCCTCTGAACCATATATATTTGGCTAAGATAATATTTCTTGTGTTAGTTAAATGTGAACTTTCAATTAATTTGCAAACTTATTATACGGTTGTTATCTGTATAGGTTACTACTGGTCTAGTAACCATTGTATTAATTCTTCATGATCAACAATATTCCAAGAATGAGGATGTCTTCTATTGTCAGGTTTTCTATAACCTTTATTTTGAGTTGTTATTAATTCTGCATTTTGATTTCCAAGTCTATTCAATTCATTAATCATTGCTGAACATTCAGTCGCATTCATACTTGTAAAGTCTTCACCGCGTTCTTTTAACCACCAATTAATATCAGGCTCAGTGTAAATTCTCAAAGGTATTTTTGTTAGTTTTTTTACTGCGCTTTGAGTAGTGTCTGAAAATGAGTATGGCGAAATATTGTAATAATCGATAAGGTTTGTTGTTGGAGTTCCACCGGTTTCTTTCTCCAGTCTGTCTACCATATAAACATTCTCCGGATTGGCTTCTTTGTCTCTTGAAAGTCTAATATTTCTTATTGCGGAATTATAATATCTTTCAAAATCGAGTGGTGGGTCAATCGCAAAAATTGCTGTTGGTTTAATGGCGGCATTTTCGGCATATTTAATTGCGCAACTCCCCCCAATTGAAAATCCACCTATATAAAATTTATGGCCAATAAGTTTGTGTTTAGATGTTACATCCTTGAGAATTTTGTCAAAAGTTTGTTGGCTTAAACTATCAACTCCAAAAGATAAAACTCCATCTTGAAAAGTTGGAATAATTGTACAAATCCCATTAATGGCTAACTTGTTAGGTAGATCAGTTTGTAGTAAGACGTTTTCAGCTGTTTCACCAAAACCTGGAATTAGAAAAATATACCCAGTCCAGGGAAGTTTTGATGGATATATTATGGTGTAACAGTTTTTTGTATTATCGGAATCGTCAAGAAAAACTTTCTCAGTTTTTGGGTTAGATGCCTTCTGTCGATAACAATTGGTAGCAAAAAATGAAAATGTGAAAATTATTATAAAAAGTTTATTCATAATTGTCTGTTTATCGCTTACAGAATGTCTCGATAAGCTTACCGATAATGTTTTCTGGTTTTGCGTTCGGAGGGATTCGAATCATTCAGTTCGTTATAATCATACTGCCCGAAGTTTGCACATTAGACCGCCGGATCCAAAACTGTGTTCAGAGTACGCTACCTTAGTTCAATTTTGTCGGTTGTTGCAAATTTTAGTATTTAGTTCTTTGCAGGCTGGTGTTTATATTCCGAATTAGTAATAAATCTGTTTCGATCGTAAAGGTAGAGATCTTTTTTTCTTGTACCAACACATAGATTTCTATTTTTTTCATCCAAAATGGAAGAAATATTATTACTATTCGACCCCTCGTTTACTGTGAATGGCTAAACGCTTTTTCCACATACGTATAAAGTCCAATTCCTTTGATTCCGAACCAAAGATTACCTTCTTTATCCAGTAAAACACATTGAACATTGCAATATCAGAAGGTACCTTTGATTCTAATAGGTTTTGGATGTTCCTTTTCATTTAGAAAATCTAATTTAAATGGTCCGTTGCAAGCAGTCCTATAAAGTAGATCTGTTAGAAAAGCAAAAACTTGCATTTGAAAGAAATCATTTTTTATTGTTCAAATTATCCTTTAGGTTTTATTACCTATATGTTGATTTTGGCTTCCCTTTGCACTTACCGCCAACGATTTTGGACTGTATGACGTGGCGGATTTTTATCACTTCGATTCCATTGAATTCTTAATGTTGGTCCTTTGACAAATATTTCATAGCAGAACTTCAATCGCCATTTTGTAAGACCCATGTTAGCGGTTCGCTGTTTTTCTCGCTAGTCAAACAGTTTTAAATTCTTTTGGACATTTAAATATTCTCCTGTTCAACTATTTCAAGAAAGTAACTTTACTCTTCCAACTTAACTTTAAATCACTGGCTAATTATTTCTCTCCTCCCTTCTAAAGTCCTTAATGGTCTTTCCATCATAACGATGCACCCCACCTCCAGAACCAAACCAAATATTTCCTTTCACATCTTCTAAAATCCCTAAAAGCATTCCTGTTTGGGACTTTATTTCAGTTACCGAGGGATTTTTATCGTACAAGGATTTTTGATCATAACGGGAAAGCGACCAGACCTGCCCTAAACGAGGAGGTTCATCTGCACCAGTAGTCCAGATGTTTCCATTTTTATCTTCGATTATAGCATTAGCGCCCTTCTGCGATACCTTAGTAAAGATGCTGCCGTCATAGCGCCAAAGACCCTGTGAAACGAACAAGGTATCGCCTCTTTTATCTTCTATTATAGTCGCACCGAACCAAATATTCCCTTTTCTGTCTTCGGTAATTCCCCATACGTTCGAAAAGGTTTTACCGTCTTTGTTTTTTAGAATGGTAAAAGTTTTGCCATCATAAACACTTAAGTCCCCCCTTGAACCAAACCATAACTTCCCTGCCTTATCTTCTAGGATGGTATTAATATCATTATTTGGTAGCCCATCTTCTGTGGTAAAAGTTCGAAAAGAATTCCCATCGTAACGGCTAGCGCCACCTTGTGTGCCGAACCAAATATTACCGGTTCTATCTTCATAAATATGCAACGCTGTATTACTGGCAAGCCCATCCTTTGTTGTAAAATGACGCAAGCTTTCTTGTTCGTCAGGTAGGTATTGAGCATTGTAAAAATAAACCCCTGAATCTTTGGTTGCAAACCAAAGATTGCCTTTTCGATCTTCCAGGACATCCCAGAAGCTGGAGAAGCGGGGCGAACTTATTTTATTTGTCAGATTGGTAAAAGAATCTCCCTGCCTGTCCGGCAGGTGGATATCGTACCGAAAGACACCTAAATAGGAAGCAATCAAGATATTTCCATTCCTGTCTTGCCTTACATTACGCACCATACTCATAGGTACCTGAGAGGTGTCCGCCTCTTTAAGTTGAGCATCGGAGTAATTTGCTTTAATGGACTTGATTTTATCCAGCGGAACGTTGGTTTGGTTTTGTCCACAGGAAGTGCAACAAACAAGCATCATAAGCAAAGCAAAAAGGTGAATGAATTTCATAATTAATCCGTGAATTTATTTCTGCAAACATAAATGGAAAGTGTATGAATCGCATGTAAAATAATGTAAATCGAATTGTAAAAAATGTAAAATGATTGTAAGCAATACCCGAAAGGTGTTCTGTGGTGAAAAAAAAAGTGTCTTCGCAAAAGTCCACTAAAAAACAATTGAATTTACACAGACGGTTCGTTAAAGAGGTGTTCAACGGTTTTTAGCTTGGCGAAGTGCAGTTTCTTTTGCCTTGCGCTAATAAAAGTTCCAATAGTTGTTGCAGAACAAGAGTCTATTTATATGTGTCAGCTGCCATATTGTCATACTATTGTTAGCAGCTCGTTGCTATTTTCAAATTTTTTCCAAAGCAAATAGCTTTATTATTGCCAACATATCTTCCAAAGTTCGGAATTTTTACATAGCCATTCTTTAAGTAAAAATCACATGACTCTATGTTTTATTTTCTTATTTCAAGCCAGATTTTATTATAACCAAATTCTATAGCCTGGTTTTCAATATAATCTAAAACTATTCCCAATTCCATTTCTCTTATACTTTGTGTACATTCTTTTCAATTCTGCTATGCCATCAGAGAATGGTCTTATACCACCACAGTCAATTGCTTCATCTGTCTATATTGCTTTTACAAAAATAGATTTTGAGTCTTTTATATCCCGCTCTTGAAATAAAATTTGTCCTGTATTCCCAAATCGTTGTCAAAGTTCAACTGAAAGAGCATAAATAAGTGATTTTATATTATTGTCAATTAGTTGGGTTTCAATAATCCTTATTATCAAGATTCGAATTTATGTAACATATTGTCCAATAAATATTTTAGCTAAAAGGGAGGCTGTTTACACTATCCTCTAAGGGATTCCTAGATAAAGAAGCAGGTGCTTTTGGTTTATGCTGACCGCCGAGAAAGTAGGCACTATAGGATTTCTTAACAATGACCTTGAAACAAAGCACTAATGTTAAAAAGACAACCTCCACCATTTTCATAAATCCATTGTTAAAGGTAGGTAGTTTTATTAATTCCCTTTTCATGAAAACCTTTTAAAGTACAATTCCCGATATGATTCCTTGTGCTGTCAGTATAAATGTGTCAAGAATTAGAAAGCACAAAGGAGAATTTAACTGATAATAAAAAGCGCTTAGAATTAAATACAAACTTCCGATAAAGCACTATATAGCAAACCATGTTTAATTCTGTGAATTAGATTGCTGCCCTTTTATTCTGTAACGGAATAAAGATAACAAGTTATAAACGCTCTTATTATTTCGCTTGTGATACCTGCCAGGATTTGTTTTGTAGTGCTACTTTGATTTTGATTTCATTAAAAACAAAAGATAAAATACAATCACTGATTGGCACACAAACCAATCATAAAATAGCAAGAAGGAAAGACTCAATCAAAAGTCTATATGCTTTAATAGTCATATGTTTTTAGGATAACCGATTAAATAAGTTGCACGAATGCCAAAGCGGTTTTTGGTTCTTCCGCTTGTCCAAATATAATTTTCAGCCCCTAAACTTTCAGCTATTTGTTGTAATTCCGTTGGTTTGTACATTCTCAAAATGGATACCACTCCATCCCATACAGTATAAATAGGAATCAGAGGTATGAGGTAAGTAAAAAATAAGCGAGAAATTTTAAATGGTTTGAAAAATGGTGTAAAAATAATAAAAGCAATTGGGTGCAATATTATCAGTCCAAGAATTGCAAAGATGCTTTTTTCACCTCCGTCAAAAAAACCAATCGCTGCATGGTTCTCTATGGCATTATTTAAAATAGTTTTTACTTGGTCTGGATGAAAATGGTGGACAGCCGAAAACATAGTGCGAAAACCTTTCAATTCTTTTGGAACATTTGCAGCGTCAGTAGAATCCGCTACAAAATTTATTCCGTCCTTGGTTTTTTCCTTTAAAAATTCATACGCTTTTATGTTTGGAAACTTGTCTGTAAGTGTTATTGAAATTTTACGCCCACTAATTTTGTTTAATTCGTCATACACTTGCTCTATGTAACCGCCACCACCTGAACATAAGTCGATCATTTTAGTTTCATTAGTGTCTTTGAGTGCTTGGTTGATAAGTGGAATTATAGGTTTGTAAAGTTCGCTTGATATTAAGAAATAACGTAAAAAATCAGTTCCTCCTGTTCTAATAACGTCAGGAAACCAAGATAAATCTTCAAACTCAAATAATTGAACTCTCATTTAATTTTATTCCAATCAATGTTTTTTTTACTCGTCTATAAACGGCTACAAATACCTCAAACATTTTGGGGCTACCATTAGTTGGCTTATGAAAAACTCAACTTTCTACACATACAAATAGTTGTTTAAAGATACAAAACTTTATCATACTACGTCCATTTGAATTACTCTTAGTTTCTGTTAATCAGTGGACTTTACTAATCCCCTATGAGTTTTTTAGTGAAGTTTAATTCTAAGTCTATATTGTTTATCTTGTCATTAATACTTGGTGTCACCGTATAATTTGGAATTAGCCCTCTGTCTGGAAATGGATAGTTTTTTACAGCCATTCGATAATTCATCAATGGAATTTCAATCCTCACTTTGGTATTCGGTAAAGTAAAGTCTGGGGTTGGTCCAGAACAATTACCATAATACCCCCCTCCGCTTTCCTCGCCTATAAAGACTGCTTTTGTATGAAAATGAAGTTGAGATAAAAATTCACTGGTAGTTGAAAAACACCAACCATTTATTAACACATAAATATTGCCGGTGAAAGTTGGAGATAAAGGCTTCTGCTTGCCAACATTCGGATGTTGGACGTTGTCAAATGTCCCTTCATTATTCCCTTTTAACATACCTTTAGGGGCTTTCATGTCAGGTCTGCTTGTGTATTTAAAGGAATCAAATCTTTCTTTATTCATTCGTAATGATTTATAATAATCAAACGGTTCATTGACGAAATAAGAAAATAATATTTTGCCATATTCATCCGTCCCACCTCCATTCTCACGAACATCAATAATTAGATTTGGAACTTGAGTTGATTCCAATTTTTTAAATGAAGCTTTAAGAAACTTTTTAAAATTCATTTTATTCTTTTTGTATTGACTTTTGTCAAAAGATTTTATTCTTAAATAAGCAAATTTTTTATCCTCGTCCATTTTAAAGAAAGCAGGTTTTCTCTCTTCAATTTTGGCAGGGTAACGCTCGTCTGCTATTTTTAATAAATTATCAAAAGTCAATCCTTGAAGTGTTTTCCTTTTGAGAGTTGTTTCATTCAAGGAAATATACTCTACGTTATATTGTTCTGCATAACCGTATAGCATATTGAAATATCGGGTGAAATATCGAGAGCTTGAAAGCAATCTGTATTTATGGGTTAGATTATTACCATCGGATGGAAAAATCTGCAGATATTCTTTGATAAAGCTTTCTATCGAATGGCCATTAATAGAAATAATTTGAGACCCAATAAATTCCTTATCATCTAATGGTGAATAGTTTTTTCTAACATATAATTTATTATCCATGCAATAGACATTAAAAGGAATTGCTGTTGGTCCGTTATCCAAAGAGTCCAATTGTATTTTTGGCGGCACGACCCTTAAATGACCATCACCCATTTGTGAAGTTACTCTGCACGCTAAAAGCATAAATTCTCTTCCGGTCATTGCTTTGTTTAAGGAGGAGTAATTGGCAAGAAATATAGAATCAACAATTGATTTGGATTTATAAATATAAAGCCCGGGATGACTTTCCTCTAAAGAGGTTCTTAGTGCTGAAAAGTCTTGCTGTAGTTCTTCTACTGTAAATAAACTTTTATTCGAAAAACCATCTTGTGCATCAAGATTAAAGTGCAGACTTAAACAAATGAAAGAGATGGCTGTAAGGGTTAATGCTTTTTCCATTTAGATGCAATTTTCTGTGATTTTATTAAGTACTTTTTTCAAGAATTCAATTTCGGATTTGGTAACTCCGTTAAGTGCTTGTTTTCTGTTAGATTCAATTATAGGTGTCAGTCTAGTAAGTATTTCTAAACCCAACTTGGTTATGCTTAAATCAAATCTTCTTCTGTCAGCTGAATGAAAAGCCCTCTCTAAAAACTTTTTGTTGACTAATATCTCAATTATCCGAGTGATTGATGCGTAGTCTTTGAACACATTTATAGCTATTTGTTGTTGACTCATACCTTCATTACTCTCAATAGTTTTTAAAACTAACCATTGGTCGATAGTAATGTCAAAGCCTTTCTTGTTTATGTTTTTTTGTGCGAACTGCCGATAGGATTTAATGGATTTTTCAAGGGTATAAAATACTATTTGGTCAATTTTTTCCATGTGTTTATGAATTAATTGATGTAAATATAATTGATATATCAATTAAAATTACAAAAAACGAATATTTTGTAAAATTCCTGAAATTTCATGGGGCCAAAAAAACTACCTAAATGAAATGCGTTGATCTATAAATGACTAATAATGAGCAGTTTTGATAAAATATTATGAGAATGCAGAGAAGCAAAAACCTTTCTCAAAATGATGTGGCTATGCTTCTAAATACCTATCATTCGCTTATGGATTGGTACGAGCGTGTTGAGGATAAGCCTTCTATAGAGGCGGCTGCCCCTTTAGCTGATGCTTTAGAGGGATCCTTGGGTTATGTGGTAAGTACTATTGACTTACTTTTGGAAAAAAATATACTCAAACGAATCGCAGTTCGATTCAGTTCTTTACACACCTGCAACTAAAACCATTGATCTTGCTCCAACCAATCCTGGATATTATTGCAGAGTTAGCGTTCAATGTGATGGCTTGAGTGACGCCGTTAGGACTTACCTCAGAAGCCCAAAAATCGGCTTCGGTACCTTCAAATACAAATGATCCATCGGTTTGTCTTCTTCCTCCGGGTAATGCGCTGAATTGGCTTTCATTGGTAGCGTTGTTGCTTACTTTCCAAAGAGGATCTTGTTTTAACATTGAAATGGTTGCCAGGGAATCATTTTTCAAAAAAGTGATCAATTTTTCCCAATCAGCCATGGTAGGTACATGCCACCCTTGTGGACACAGTTTACCGGATTGGACGGCGTACCAGTTGTACAATTTTTGATATTTAGGACCATTATTTACGTCATTATCATAATAACACCACGCTGGATTTTTCGAATTCACCCATTCGTTTTTATCGGTAATTTTTGAAATTCCGGTTTCTATGTTGACATTGGATTTCATCCAACATTGTGTGCCAATGGTAACGATGTCATATAAATTGTTATCCGCATCGCTTACCGAGGTAAAGGATCCACAATTACTGTTTTGAGATGCAGTGAATTGGTAACCATCAGATTTTTTACACTTAGTCCAGGTATCTATAACGGTAACTTCATACAAACCTGATTGACTTACGGATATTTGCGTAAAATTGCCAAGGCCATTAGACCATTCATAAGAATAGGGACCTATTCCACCACTCAACTCAACTTTTAGGATATCAGAGCCTTCCTGAATTATTTCGACTTTAAAAGCATCACATTCTTCTTGTGAGGCAATCCTGCAAGAAAGAGACGATAGAATAATAAAAGTTAAAATGGATAAGCATAATGTTTTAGTTTTCATGCCGCCTTTTTTATTGGAATATGAAATACTTGTAATCGGAATAAATATACAAATAAAAAATATTAAGAGGAGTAAATATTTCTTTTAACATGTTCAACTTGGTTATATATTGCCAAAAGCTTTTGAGGCCAATGAGATCGGAAATGTAATGTGGCCAAATGTCTCCATTATTACTCATCCGACTTTTCCTTTTTGAAAAATGCTCACCCTTTCTAAATCAATCTTATATTTCAGCCAATGTTTCCATTTCGGTTAATGTCTGCTAGATACAATATTTGTCCATTAATTTTTGTTCTTCTCCACTTGCTTTTGCTCGTTTAGCGATAAACATTAAAAGAGGAAACATCCATGTGAATATGCCCGGAAGGTTCATGTCACTCATACAAAGGACAATTGCTGAAAGCTTGATACTTTTTGGAATGGTATTCTTATCCGTGAGGCCATCTTCGGCTAATCCATAAATTATTCTTAATGAATTTTCAAAGCCTGTATGACCAGGTCATAATTTAACATTGAACTTAATTTCCCTGTCTGCTGGATTAAAGAAACCATGTACGGACATTGGTTCAACTGTATGGGTTTCACCCTCTTTTAAGATCTTAATCTCTTTATTTCCTAATTTTAGACCTAGCTCCCCTTCTATAGCTGTAAATGTTTCCGAGAATGTCTTATGGTAATGCAAGGGGTTTCCACCTTCAGGCATCAATGTTATGTCTGCTTCTGTAATTTTTCCTCCTGATTCTTCAGAGGTCTGTAAAAATGTTTCAGGGTCCTTAATGATGGGATTTACAATTGTCCTTTTCATTTTCTGCAAGTATTTTAAAGTAATTGAATCACTCTGTCAGCATTGGTAATAGCACTCCGTGGCTAAGCGAAGATATCGAATTTTACCATTAATCTGCCCGACGGCAGGAAGTAGCTGACTGCTGAGTCCGCCAGCTGGCAGATGATTAACTACAAATGTGTCAGGGTACCACTGAATCGCCACTTTTGCCAAACTCGTGTTTTAAGCTGGAGTTCCTGTTTGTACTAGGTTACACAACATTTATATTAACTTTTTTTGTCCATTTCCAATTCCTGCTTTTTACTTTCCTTAGGGTTAGGTTTAAGAAAGCAAAGTATTAATTTTGGCAAGTAGTTTAATTACTCCTATGTAAGGAGTAAAGGACATACTACCTATTACTATTTAATAGTGCTGTTTAATAGTTTTATTTTTCAAAATTAGACTCGCTAAAAAGAGCATTCAACCGATTTTGGTGAATTAGAATTTTTTTACTTTTGCTTTTAAAATCGACTATAATCAAATTCTCATTATCATCTAAATATATTATATTATTTGTGGCTGAGTTGTATTTAAATTGAGTAGTGTTTATTCCATTTAAAAATTGTTTTTGACTTCCGTCTATTTTCATCGTCATTAAGTTTTTCGGAGATTGAATGTACATAATTGTATTTTCGTCAATCCAGTATGGTGAGTAGTTATGTGTTGTGCTGTCATTTGTTAGATTGGTATGTAAACTTCCATTTTTATCCGTCAAATATATTTGGTCTCTTTTATTTCCATATTCAGATGTATAAACTATTTTATCGGTCTTTGTATTCCAATTTGGAGCATAACATTTAAAGGTGCTGTTTTTGGTAATTTGATTTACCTCATTTTTTTGAATATTGTAAGTACAAATTTCAACTTTCGCATTTTCTCCTTTATCAATTTGAATATTATAAACAAGACTATTTCCATCGGAAGACCAACTAACCGCATACTTTTTAAACGTATCATTTACCAATAGTTTGTCTTCCTTTTGACTAAAGTTGTATAAATAAATTTGGTCGTTACCATTAACATGTTTGATATAAGCTACAGATTTACCATCTGGAGAAACGGCTAATCCTCCTCCATCAATAGGTAAAAGCTCAACTGTTTCTAACGCAATGAAAAATTTGAATTTTTTTGTTATGGGAGGGTTATTTTCGGTCTTATCAACTTTAATAATATTCAATATGATGGCACTTCCATCTGGCATCCAAGTAAAAGCCGAAATTCGTTTTTCGAATATGGTATCTTTATTTTGAATAACGAGATAATCAAGCGTCTCAGGATTCCAGTTGTACATCATTATTTTAGCAACATTATTAGCCACTTCCATATTAAAAATTTTAGACAGAAGATATAAAGAGCCATCAATCCCTGCCGAAACTCCTTCGGTAGTAATGATTCTGCCATTATCAACAAATCGTTTACCGGTAACTATACTAATTTTAGGGTAGTTTTTAATAAGGTTCTCAATCGCACCATAATGGCTGGTCGCCGTCATTCCGTCCAAATCACCTGTTTTGGCAAGTAGGTTTAGTCCATTACATACCGACAAAACAAATTTTGCTTTCTCATTAACTTTGGATATCCATGCTATTAATTTATCGTTGTTTACAAGTGCTAAATTATTACCACCTGGAATTATTAATATGTCTGGTATTTGGCAATCATCAATAATATACTGTGTGGTAATATTTAGAAAACTTTGACTGATTATTTTATTTGAATTTATTCCACATGTATAAACATTAAAAGCGTCTTTACCATTAAAGTTGGCTTGTTGAAACACTTCTCCAGGTCCGGCGAAATCTAAAAGTTCGACACCATCATATAACAGGATAGCAACATCTAACGGTTTATAAGTACTATCAGCCTTAAATTGACCATATGAATTCATTGAAGTTGCGAGGAATATGAAAAACAATACTATTTTCATGATTTTATTAAACTTAAGTTATTCAATGTAAAAGGAAAATATTGTTCATAGGTTATGGTTTAATTTTCCAAATTATATTGTGTTTATTTAAATATTCAGGTATTGCTGCAGACCCATACCATGTATAAACGTCTGCAATTAATAAATTTGCTTTTATGGCTGGATCTGTCTCAAGAACTTTGTTAGCTTCGACAATGGAGGTCACATTAAGAATAAACAAACCCCTGAAATCATCATTGTTTTTTCCAAATAGCCCTGCAACAATTAGTTGTTTAGCTTCAGCCATTCTCCCAATATTGGCTTGATGACCAGTATAATAGCTATCAACAAATTGTTTATTCGTTGTTTTTTTGTAGCCTGTTTTTAGAATCACCAAAACCTATATTTTCATATCATAATAATCGGCACCCAAAGACTTAGCCAAGGTAGAATCCAAATTTGGATTTGTTGTTTGTCCCATTGACGAAAATGTCAAAATAAGAGAAGTAGAAATAAAGAGAAGTGATTTCATTTGGCTGTAATTAATAGTAATGCAGTCCTTATTTGTTGATTTCAAAAGAAGTAATTTTCATGATTTATTATTTTGGACTTTAATTATTTTTCCTTTTACGATTACAAATGTTGTTGTTTTTAGATTTTCAATATTGTCAAAAGGATTTTTTTCTAAGATTAACAGGTCAGCATATTTCTCAACTTCTACAGAACCGTAAATATTTTGCTTATTCATGAAAATTGCAGGATTGATAGTTGCAGTTTTTAAAGTTTCATAATTGGATAACCCAGCTTTCGTTAGTAATTTAAGCTCCTGATGTAAACTTATGCCTGGATATACATATGGCATTCCTGCAAAATCACTACCTGCTAATAACATTACACCTTTTTCGTGAAGTCTGCTTATCAATTTTAATTGTGATAAATATGTTTTGTCAAGTGCGTCCCAATCCTCAAGTTTTTTATGTCTTTCCACTCGTTTTCCCCAAGTTATTTTCCATTCTTTTACAAGGGAAGTTGAAATATATTTGGAATACTCTTTATTTACAATTGTAGAATCCCTGAGTCGAGTTTTTAATTGGTAGGTAATAATTGTCGGGCAGATATATGTATGATGTTTTAACATCAGATCAGTTAAGCTATCAAATCTGCTTCTGCTTTCATTCCAGATCTCATATAAACCATTAAGATGTTCAATGCTTTTTTGTCCAAGGGATATAGATGTTTCTGGATTAATATATTCAGAAAGGTGTCCTGCAAAATGAAAATCATTTTTCCTGCAATAAGCGGAGATTTCTTTTAACTGTGCTTCTTTTAAAAGGGAATAAGTTTTAAAAAAATCGCTTCCATTGTTTTTTAAACTATCTAAAAGCTTGGTGATATCCGAACTGTTATCTACTGGCAGGGAGAAGTCAGAATAAACTGGTGGATTCCCATCAATCATTGGTCCCGCTCCATATATATTCAGTTTGTTTACGTTTTTCAAGCTTTTGAATGCACTCATAATTTTGAGATCTCCACCCATATCGCGAATACCTGTGATTCCATTTTTCAAAAGTGCAGGATACAACAAAGTATCATTGCTTATATCCCAGCATAAATGAAAATGCATGTCCCAAAGTCCGGGGCACAAGTACTTTCCCTTTCCATCTATATATTTTGTGTTGGTCGATGTTCTTTCTGAAAATGAATTTCCTATATAATAAATGAATTGTCCTTTTATAACGACATTCTGTTTTTTTAATATTTTTCCACTACCTACATCAATTATACTAATGTTTTTAATTATCAAAAATGTAGTATCTGATTTATTGATTTGTCCAGAAAGGATAATGGTGTTACAAATAAATATGAACAAAAAAAGTGTTCCAGATATTTTCATTCGTTAGTTGACTTTAAGCTTTTATTAAAATGAATCTTATGCTAAATTGGTTATTTTATATTTATTTTAAGGTATGGTTGTGGATAATTTTCCATTTCTCATTTTCCTAAATTAAAACATTTGTTTCCTCCAATAATAAACTTGTTCACTACCGTCGGGGTCATAAGCTCCCCAATTGTGGCAAATAACAATTGCTGTGTCCCCATATAATTGAATTTGTAGTCGCATTTCTTGAAAAAAGTGAACTTTGGTTCGTGATCAACTTAATGACCAATCAAATTCATCTTTATCAACCTTTTTATCATAAATGCGATTTGGACTTGAAAGAAGAATAAGTCTAAATCACAATAGATCAAAGTAAAGCAAGTTTCTTTGTCCTTGCGCAAAAAGGCCTCGTTTCAAGCTTTTACAATCGCAAGAATTTCTTTCTCTTCGTTTGTCAAATATTTAATTTTTTTGATTAAATGTATTGTCTAAACTTGACTTCCTTCTAACAGTTGTATTATCCTGCATTAACATAAGCAGACTTAATCCATTCCAATACTTCAATATCAATTTCGTCTATGCTTGCAATACTTATTTTGTGCGTGCACATGGCATTTGGCTTTTCCAACTCTAATTTACCCTCTGGTTGTTGTCCTTTTAAAATTATGCCAATTTCAAAACGAGTCTTTGTTGCGGGATTAAGGGTCGCAAATTGCTTTTTACGAACCAAACTTACATATGTTTTTTTTGGAGAAATTTGAATATCCTTTCCGAAAGTCAATATTTTTGAAATCAATTCATCGTAAATTGTTTTTAAGGACTCCTTTCCCTTATACTGATTATTTAATAAATCCATGTCATCTATGGACGCTGCATCAGTTTTTTTTGCTTTCAACGCCACAAAATTTGCGAAACCATATGAAAACCCATGCTCAGCTTTTAAATAATTTATGATATCTGAATGCTTTTCAATTTTGGATTGATTCACTACTTTAATCCAATGTTCTAATGGTTTTCCTGTTTTCTCAATTAATCCTTTTTCCATTTTTCAATTACTTTTATTTCCAAGCACCTAAAATGAGCCCCATGAGCGTAAACGATACAACCATATAACCCCCATTGATTAAAACATATTTTACCGGTCTGTTTTCAAATAAAGCGACAATTGCTATTGCAAACGCGACCCATCCCAAACCAGTCATAAAGCCAGCAATGGCTCCGAATGTTACATTTTCGTCTCCGATAAACATTGCCAGATTAGCCGACATAATCAGAGAGAAAAGAAACGATAGCCCAAATACCATTGGCATATTTCGCTTCTTTAAGTCGTCCTTTGTGAAGTTATTGGCAACCATCCAAGGTTTTTCGAAAACGGAATACCATACTCCACCAATCATAAAGGTGGATAAAGCTGCAAGAATTATGGCGAGCCAGTTAAGATTTTGAATTGTTTGTGTAAAGTCCATTTTTGTAACACTTAAATATGTCGCAAAAGTAAATGCACCCATAAAGGTGAAATAGTAAAAAATTAACCTTTTTTGTCTAATGGGAAAAAGTTTGTTTGTTCTTTAGGAAACTCCCTTTTTATAAAATCCTTTGGATTGAAACCTGAAAAAAGGAAAAACTCTTTAATAAAGTGAGATTGATCTGAATAATCACAACTGTATGCTACGTCTGTCCATGATATTTTTTCTTTTTCATTAAGCTTTTTCAAGATTTCATTGAACCGCAATATGCGATGAAAATATTTTGGAGTTAGTCCAACATACTTTTTGAAATGTACAATCAACTGTTTTTGAGTAGCAGGATAGCTGTCAATAACTTTTTTCAAGTTGGAGACAGGTTCCTTTTGAAGTCGTTCTATAAAAGCTAATAAGTGTTCAGGTGCATTTTTTTTGTAGTCATACCTTTCTTCTAACCAATTTGAAACAAGATTAAATTTTGCTTGCGGATTTTCTGCAATCAAAATTTCCTCTCTCAATTTTATAATTTCAGTTCCAAATATTTCTTTTGCGGATACTACTTTATCATTCAGCTCTTGAATGGGACAATGTAAAAAAGGGAATGCCCCTGCGGGTTTAAACTGAATGGCGAGCATTTCAGATTGTTGATGTGCAGATATAGAAATAAATTTTCTATGTGTACCCGAAATCCAAACTTTTGTATAGGTCTCTAGTGGTCTTAATGTCTTATTATCAAAAGTATTTCGTGGAATATTATCTAATTCAAAAACTACAAAGACATGTCCTGTGGGGACAATTCTTTCTATCGAATGATTGGGATTGAGTCCCTTAAAATACAAAACAGACTCAATGTGATCTTTAAGTTTAGTCGGAAGCTGATATTGTTCAAAAATCATATTATATAATCGACGATATCATGTCGGTATTTTTGCATCAGGTTATTTAATTTGTGGGGTGGTCTTATCATGACCGGTAACACTTTGTGGCCTGGCGTTCGTGCTAACTCGAAGCCATAAGCTTTCCACCAGGACAAAATTACCTCGATAGAGGCAACTTTCCTAACCTAAAAAACCAACATGACGCCAAGGTGCCGTCAGCGATTCGGTCTATTCCCTTTTTAATTCCCATCGCCAAATTAATCCATCTTCAGGATCTATTATTTCTGATACTTTGTTAAATCCCAAGCATATTAAAATATTTGTTGAAGCATTTTCAAAAGGTAAGGTGTGGGCAATGATCATTTTCACATGGTCAAACTTAAATGCATTAGATACTAGTCCTTTCGCTATTTCTGTACCTAGACCCTTTTGCCTATATTCTGAAATAACTTCATAACCAATTTCTACATTTCCCTCTGGTGTCGGACTGCCCTTATAACCACAGCTGCCAATTAATTTTTTGTCCTCTTTATGTATTGGAAAATAGGTCCACCACCCATTCTCGTTTTCATTTTGAGATATCTTTGTCAAAGAAAATTCTATGGGTGCCAAGCCAAATTCTGTCCAAGGTTCCATCACTGAAACATTTAAGTTTATGGAAAGAAATGATGCTCCCTTTATTGCACTGGACAATATTTCTTTATTACCCGAAATAAGTATTAAATTTTTAGTCTCAATCTTCATAAAAATAATGCACACTGTTTTATTTGTCAAGTCTAAACCCTAATGTTTTTGGACTTGGCGAAGGTGGGGTTTAGAAAGTACTAAAACTCAAATTTAGTACAAAAGTCCTACTTTTGCAAAATCCTTGTTAGCGGTTCGGGCATCTTGGCTTCAATGTCATATTTTTTTTGCAATCAAAATCAATTCAGGTTCTTTAACGGTCAGTGAAATTATTTTTTCGTTCTCCAATTGAAAAGAAATTTCGACTGAAGGCGCACCATTGTAAGTAAAAGTATGGTTGCCAATTTTTAATAAGGAACCACCAAACATACCAAGTTTTCCAAACAGAAGTCTTTTCTGACTATTTACTTTTACGGTAAAGCCATCAAATTCACCTTCTCCATATTTGTAATCACCAGCATATTTTTGCTTTTCAGTTTCATTCATTACTTGGTATTCCTGACCATCAGCATCTCCCAATTTGTTTAAATAATCAATTAATCGGATTGATTTCTTTGACTTACTATTTCCATTCTTGACATGCTGTAGTAAACTAATACCGTGTGGACCTAATGTTTTTTGCAAACCAGGCATAAATTCAATCATAGATTTGACTGTTTCATAAGCACCTAACATTGCAAAAGTAAAAATATCAGGCCTTGCTCCTTTTGATAATAAATACTGCACGATATCTTTACGACCAACATGCGAAGCGGCACCAATGGCTGTTTCCCAGTCACCAAACCCCCAATCCCAGGTAGCCCGGGCTAATTCGGGTCTCTTGTTTACAAGTTCTTTTAGCCTGTCTAAATTGAAATGAGAAACTCCAACTACCTCGCTCGTTATTTCTTCGATTATAGCTGGATATCGTTTGGGTTCTTTTAAATCATTGGTATTACTTTCATTAATGTTAAATATGTTTTTTGCACGTATTACATTATGAATAGGTAAAATTAAAAGTCCTAAAACTGAACTTTTTATCAAAACTCTTCTTGAAAACGCATTCTGATTTTCCATGTTTTTAAAGAGATAATCCTTTTTCTATATTTTTTAGATTTATTCACGTTTCTTTTGCCTGATAACTAACGATTTGCAGCTTCAAAAATTGGGCGATTTCGACTTGTTCTGACCACAGTGTCCAGTAAGCAATAAACTATCATCCAAGCAGAATCTTTGATTGAAGCTCAAAGCTTGATTTAACGACAGAACCGCCAATTTCTTTTATCTGGTGTTATAACCAGTTTTTCTATCCGTCAATTTTGCACAACCTGTAAAAAGTCAGTCCTTTTCGAGATTTGGCTACATGTCCATTTTCTAAAAATGTCCAAACATTGTGAAACTTCTTATCAGAGCTATTGTCTTTTAAGAATACTTTTTTACCTTTTGATGTCCAATTGCCTTTAATAACTATCTTTTTATCCGTATTAGACAAGTCCTGGTAAAAAAAAGTGTTGTCTGAATGCAGAGTCAACTTTATTTGGGAAGGGTCTGATCCTGAAACACCATATGTCCCGATAAACTCGTTTGTGTTCTTTTCAGTAAACGAGGACAAAAAAATAATGGTCATCCATGTGGCCAGAAATTTAATTGATTTTGTCATGTTGATTAAGTTTTGGATTGCTTATTGTTTGTCTTAAAATAGGTTTAACGTAAAGCGGGTAAATTTTAGTGCCTGCCTCCAAGATGTTATAAATGTACCAATCTCCGGCGAAATATTAAAATGCAAAATGACGGGCATTGAATTTGCTTACTTTTAAAAGCTGTAAGAGGGTACCTAGTTTAAACCCAGCTCTACCTCCTGCTGATAAAAAAGGATTAGTGTGAATTCCTTTCTTCATATACTTTTTTTGTCAGCCTGTATTGAATAACATCTTTATAAACTCCGTCAATTTTATAATGTTCTTTCATTTCAGCTTCCTTTATCATGTTGTTTTTTAACATTACCTTCCCTGATGACAAATTGTCCGGGTAGTGTGTTGCATAAATTTTGTTAAGGTGCAATGTCTCGAAGCTAACTTTTAAAATGGCTGCCAACGCTTCTGTCGCAATTCCCTTTCCCCAAAAAGGTTCTGCAATCCAATAACCGAATTGAGCGTGGTTGTTCACTTTTTCCAGGTGGTAACCAATCTCGCCAATTAATTCTTCGCTGTCTTATAGCAAGATGGCAAAAACGTAACGATCTTTGTTTTTAAATCCCTGAAGAACAAAATTCATTCTAAAAATAGCATCGTCCTCAAGATAAGGGTAAGGTATATTGATAATTCGATCCGAGATGTTTTTATTGTTGCAATATTTTAACAAGGCAGGCATGTCGCTTGGTCGGATTTTCCTTAACTTCAATTTATCTGAAATTAATTCTGGGAACTCTGTCATGCTTGTTCTTCTTTTGCTTTAGAGATTTTTCTTACAAAGATATTGTTTATGTCCACTGAAATGTCTGTATATCTCTTAGTTGTTACGGTTTGACGATTTGACGGATTTCTGGCAATAAAATTCAATAGAATTTTCCATTTATCAAATCCACCACCATTTTATCAAACCCATTTTACGTGCTGGCGTTTGCTCGGTTGTCATAGTTTTGTTCCTTGAATTAAAATTGATGCCTTTATAGATTGGTCTTTTAAGTGCAAAAACTTCTTTCTATCTTCGTCTTGCAGGAAGTTGTCAAAATCTTGTTGTGCTTGAAATTCTACAAGATGAATTTCGTAAGGTTTGTCTATATTATTTTCTATATATGAGTTTTCTTTTGGTCTAACCCGTATTAAAAGTTTTCCATTATATTTTAAAATTATTGGAATAGCTATGTTTTCAAATTCATCAAAAACTTTTTCCTGTCCTTTATTAATGTAGATTAATTGAGTTATAAAAATCATTTACTTTTAGTTTTTATTTTCTCCAAATCTATTTTAAAAAATCTCCGTCAATAATAAGAAGTTTTACACCATTTTCAGAAACTGAACGATGTGAACTAAGTTCGTCAGACACGACATAGGTTTTACCTTTTGTAAGTCTAATTTTTTCACCTGTGCTAAGTTCGATGATAAATTCTCCGTCTAAACAATGTACAACATGTCCTTTTTGACACCAATGGTCTGCTAAATATCCATTTGAATATTCTACCAGCCGCATTCTAAGTCCAGCAAATTGAATGGTTTGCCAATATGCTACACCTCTTTCTCCCTTATATTCAACTTTTTGAATGGAAGTCCAGTCTATTGTCTGAAATGGTAAATAACTCATTTTTTTAATCTTTTAATTGTTGTTAGTTTATCTGCAACGCCTGCAGGTGAAGGTTTCTGCCTTGCTATGCTGAGGAATTCAAGCTACAAATGCTCAATTCAATACAAATGTTCAATTGAGTTCTCCTATTCAAATTTACAACAAAAGCCTAACTATCAGATCGCCGATGTTAGCGCCTCTCATTTTACGAAAAATTGTCAAGTTAGGCAAAGTTATTTAATGGAATTTCTGCCCTCTTGCGAGCATTTCAATAATTTCTTTCATTCGCTTTTCTCTGGTTTCCTGTTTTTTTGCAGTCTGCAGGCGAAATCCAATGGAGAAAAGATTGGTCTTGTTGAGACCCTTATAAAACGCTTCTGCTTTTTTATTCTTGCGGAGCTCTTTTAGAAAGTCTTCAGGTATAGTCATTTTGCTTGGGGAGTCGTATGCCTTTTCCCAATTACCATTTTCTTTGGCTTTATCGATAGCTTTTAATCCTGCAGGTTTCATTCTTCCTGCCTCGATTAATCTTTGGACATGTCCAATATTTATTTTAGACCAAATACTCTTGTCTCTTCTGGGACAAAATTTTTGCAGATATGCCAGTTCGTCAAATGTTTTTTTTTGACCATCAATCCACCCATAGCAAAGCGCTACATCCAATGCTTCTGCATAGCTGATGGTCTTTATCCCGGAATCTTTCTTGAATATTTTGAGCCAAAGTCCATTTAAATTGTCCTGATTCTTTTCGAGCCAGGTTTCAAATGTTTCGGCGGTTTTGAATTCTATGATTGGAATAGTATTTAATAAACTCATCTTACTGTGGTTTTTTCCTGTGTATGCTTGTCATAAGCGCTATTTGGCTTTGTGTTCGTTGTGGAATGAAAGGCTTTAAGTGTCTTGTCCTAAAATAGTCTTACACAAAATCATTGTAAATATGAATAAATTAATTGTAAAAATGTAGATAAATATTTTACTTAGGAGAACCAATATCGAATAATCCAATAGATGATTTCGAATGGCTGTATAAAGCTTGAGATCTGGAAAAAGTACACGCAAAGGATGAAGAGCATGGTCAATTGTTAAGATGAATGAAGATGTTAGGTTATTCTGTCTCAGGAAGGCCAATTAGCGTTAAATTAAGTCATATCAAGACAGATATGGCAGCTAAAATAAAGAAAGTTAAACTTATTAAGGCCTCCGAAGCATCCTCTGAAAATCTTCAATTAAGAAAATAAGATTTGAATTAGAAAAACAACTGAAGGGTGCAGAACTTAAAGCAATTGCATTTTCTATAATGGTTAATATTGCAGTGAAAGAATTCTAAATTCCAATTAGAAAAAAGCTAAATACCAAGCCCTAGAGACTATGAAAAGTAATTCTAGACACATAGGATTAGCCAAGTTATGTAGATAGTTTGGTATGAGCAGACAGGCTTATTATAAATATAACTAGAAAATTATATCAACTGCCATAGAGGTAAAAATGATTTTAAAGAAGGTAAAATGTATAAGGCAAGATTATCATAGAATGGCCTCTAGAAAGCGCTATGAAATGCTTCAGCCATTTATATTAGAACAACATATAAAGATAGATAGAGATGGTCAATTTGACTTGCTTTTATCCATTAATCTGTTGGTGAGAAAAGGTAAACGGAAGATAAAAACAACAAATTCATATTACAGACTGAGGAAATATTCCAATCTAATCCGGGAGATGAATCCAACAGCTATTAAACAACTATGTTTAAGCAATATTATTAACTACTGCAAGTTAAAGCAGGGACATCTAAAAATTAGTTTAATTATGGACTCATATTCTCATAAATTTGTAGGTTACCATGTAGGAGAAACAATGGAAACAATTGAAAGCATACATGCATCAGAAATGGCCTTATCTAAAATAAAATCAGAAGACCATATGAATTTAATACACCATAGTGTTAGAGGAATTCAATATATTAGTCAAGCTTATGTAAAGCTATTGCAGGATTACAAGATTCAAATAAGCATGACTGAGAATGGAGATCCTTTAGAAAATGCAGTAGCAGAAAGATTAACAGTATTATCAAAGAGGAATACTTAGATACTTATGAAGTAAAAAATCTAAAGGATGTTAAGATTTTGCTTAAAAAAGCAATTGACTTATAACAATAAAAGACCACATTTAGATATTGGAAACTTTTCACCTGAAGAAATTCTTCAATCAAAAGACCAATTAAATACAAAAATTATGGAAGAACCATTTTCAAAAACAAACTACATTTTTAGACCAATTTAAAGGACTAAGAAACAAGTGTAAACTAAGAGCAGGATATATTTATTAACCTGAAAACTTTTTTTAGGACGAGACAAACTTGATATGAAGAACAAAGCTTCATTTAACCATTGAACCGCCAATTTCTTGTAGCTGCTGTTATGCGGTCTTGCTTTCTTCATTGATCACTTTTGAATTATTATTTACTTCCATATTCTCCTTCAATTTAATGTTATCCTCAATTATATCTTATTGAATTAAGTAAAACCTGTAATAAGGGTTTAAAAACTTTCTGAGCAACGAGATCAGGAAGTTTTGAGTAACGGGTAATTTTCAATTTATAAAACCAAAAGATTCGATATGTGCAAACAAACATCTATTTTCAGTTTCCTCACAGATGAATCCTACCTTGGGGAAGGGAGGAGTTACCGCTTCAATTATCCAACCATTCTCGCTTTTTTTTATAGCAGATGTGGTCAATATATTTTAAAAACATTTCCCACTTATACAATGTCCAAAATAGACTTATTCGCCAATTTGCATGCCACCTGTAACTTTCACATATTTTTTATAATTGGTGTTTCATTTTGTAAAATTTATTTTAAGATTCAAAACCAGTCAAATAATCGACCTGGTGTACAATTTATAGCCATTGAATGTTCAAGATTTATCATCCATAAATCTCGATATTAGTTTTTAGTGGTTCATATCTTGCGATCATGAAATCACTTTAAATATTGTTACTATGCCGGTAATTAAAAATAAAAACATTATAATGGATTTCCATTGTTGTTCTGAAACTCTCATTAAGATTTTTTTTCTATATATGTTCCCGAAATGCTGACTACTGGTAAAATTGGAAAGACATAGAGGTCGTACTTGCGCACATGTCCATTGAGAAAGTAAACAAAACTTCTGATGGAATCAATTGCCAAATCAATTATAGTCAGGGTGGCTGTAAACACATCCATTCTAGGATAATATGCCCCTAATGCTATTCCTTTGATTGTTCCTCCTGTTCCTACTAATCCCGCAAATAATCCTGAAAAAGTTCTCCCGATAATTGAATTTAAGTTATTGAGTTTCAGGGTAATATATTTAAAAGTAAGATGAACCAAACTGACAGCAATCAGGAATAATGCAAGTGAGATTTCAAGAATTTTAGTTTCAACGAAATTGCTAAGCAATGCTCCAACAATTACAAAAGAACTAAAGGAATACCAATAGAAATCACAAGCCATTTATCAAACTCCTTTCAGAAAAAGGCAATCTCTGCAAGGTTACTTGACACATGAGACAATGCTGTTATTCCAAGCACAGAATGAAAATCTAAAAAAGTAAAAGGCAATAGGCACAAAAATTAAAGAATAGCCAGATCCCACAACTGTTCCAAGAATTTCGGTAAGTAAGGCGAATAGATTGAATAATGGTAAATTCTCCAATGTCAGTTTGTTTTAATTCTGGCTTTGAACTGTAGCACAAACATGACACATAACGTTTATCGATTTGGCGCCTGTGGGGTTTAGCAAGTAATAATGTTCAAATTTAGTAAAAAATCGAATAAAAAATCTAAATTTTCAGTCTAATATGAAAGCTCCACTTTTGCAAAGACTATGTTTGCAGCCGTTAGGTTACTCAAAGTATTTGCTGTCAATTATAAATTTTTTCAAGCTTTTAATTTCAATTATATTTGTCAAATCCATTAATTGAAGATTGTTTACGTTATAATAGCTCCGAGCAATCTGGGCACCCATGAAATATCCTAAATCTCTTGGGTGGTTAACGAAAAGTTTGACGTTGCCACCAAACCAATCACCGCTTCCTTTGTTCCATAACTCTTGTTTGATTTTGATTTTGAGATTATTTTCATTTTTTAGCCCGTAATTAAAGTAATTCCCATTGTTGCCATGGTTCACGATTAACTGTGATACAAAATCAGGGATACCCTCTTTGAGTATTCTGTTTGCAAGGAAATCACCACTCAAAGCCTTTACTACCTTTTTTCCGTGTGTGTATTGTTGAACATGAACAAGTTCGTGAACTATTGTACGATAAAAATTGCTTCTTGAGACATAATCTTGAGTGGAAATACTTAATTCATTGATGATTGTATTCGTATCTAATCCATGGTATTCAAGCCCAATGTAAACAAGATTGCGATTACCTTCAATTTCGATATTTCCACCGGTATTAAAATTTCCAATTGCAATGCAGATGTCGGCTTGTTTGAAATTGGGATATAATTTTTGAAAACGTTTTACAACTTCTCTTATTGAATCCTGGGAATTTATTAATTTATAAGTGTTTTCACGAAGAGTTTCATAAAATTTAGGATATCGTTTAATTTGAAAAGTGTAATCACTTGCTTTGATGTTCCATTTTTTAATAAAAATTTTGAACTCGTCTGTAGCTCTATCAATAACTAACTTTTGAAAAGTTGCAGAAGTATCTCTGCTAAATTTCAAATTGTCAATCGCTTCCCAAAAATTGGTTACATCTTTTGATAATATTGCAAAATCATTATGCTGCGCCAAAAGGCTTTTCGTAAGAATTATTAAGGCAAAAATAAAAATAGATTTTCGGATCATCGTAAGTAATTTTAAAGGTTGCATAAAGTATTGCAGCAAATAGAAGTGGGCGATTTCGGAGACGAAAACTGTCTTCCAGCAGCAAACTTGATACAAAGAACAAATCTTCATTAAACCACTGAATCGCCAATTGCTGGTAGCTGCTGTTAGGTGCTGTTTTATTTTAAGTTCCGCATATCTTTGACAAGAGAATTTATATTCGTGATGATATCATTTTCAATTGCGTTATAGTCCTTCAGATCTTTCTTGCCGATTGATGTCATCTGATGCATGGTTTTCGTATTAAGTATTCTGATTTCATATCCCCATTTAACCGTGTCAATTCCATATATGTCCGGATGAGTCTCAGTAAATCTGGTCATCAAGAAATAATCAGCCTCGACTTTATCAATAATTGGTTTACAGTATCTTTTATCATACACACCATAATAGGATGTGTTCATTAGAGTTTTATAAGGAAATGGGACAACAACTATTCCTTCGAATTTCTCCAATTCTCGCGACATTATAGGCACGAAATCATAACCAGATGTGCCAAAGTCGTATCCATTGCTACAGGGCAGTAGCAAAACGCTCATTTTTGAGAAATCATTTTGTTTAAGTGAATCATTGGTAGTGCTTTTGGATAAGTCCTGGCTAATGATTGAATCAACTAATTCTGTATTTGAAGTATCTGGCAATTTATAAAACCGATCTAATTCTCTATTTTTTTGAGAATCCTGACAACAGAAGAGAATTAAATTCAAGAATGCAACTATGATCTTCATGTTCTAATATGCGTGATATTCACTATGTGGAAATAGCACATAACGTTTTTGGGACTGGCGAAGCTGTGGATTTTCAACATCCCAAATGCAATCAGGATTGATGCGGAGAACCAAACTTTGATTCACCACAAATTTGTCAGCGGAGTATTGAACCACGACTTTTTCCAAACCCTTGTTCAAGCGACACCATTCGGTGAAGTTCTTGCCAAGAATACTTTCATATTTAATCACATACAAAAATGCTTAAAAATTGTGAAAGGAAATGCAATTTCTACCAACAAATTAAATGCTAATGTCTTAAATTGGTTAAGACTATTGGAACAGACTCTTGTAATCCTGGAACATGGACATGGGATGATCCGGAACTATGTACAAGAGATGAAGCTCCTGTTCAAGTTTTACTATGATCGGGATGTGGAGTAAATCACCCAATCAGATATTGAACAATACATTATACACATTAAAAAAGTACATTTGGTAGGATGGGCCTAATGTAGGGGAGTAGCTCAATCCTGTAGTTTTTTCTTTAAACGGCTGATGCCTTCAGATTACATTGTGCCGAGTAATCTTTATCCAATAAAACAATTTGTACTTACAAATTTTATGAGTGAGGAAGAGATAGTACAATTGTTTGCGGCACTCCTTAGCTTAAAAGAATATTGTGTACTATCCTTAATATATGGTTGTGGTATGAGAATTAGTGAAGTATGTAAACTTCGGATTCATGATATAGAAAGTGAGAATTCGTGTGTAAAAATTTATCAGGGCAAAGGTGCCAAAGATAGATATACACTGCTGCCAACAATATTGGTGGAAAAATTACGAGTATATTAAATTGAATTAGGACGTCTGAAAATTTATCTCTTTATTAGTGGTCAGACAAAGACTGCATTGTGTGTTAGAAGTATGCAAATTAAAATAAATGCAGAATGGAAAAATCAAGATTTAGAGAAAAAGGATATACCGCACACACCTTGCAACACAGTTTTGCCACCCCACTTTTAAATAGAAGCAATAATATTCATGTTATTAAAACACTGTTGGACCATTCCAAACTGGAGACCACGATGGTCTACCTACATTTGCAAAAGCACTCTCAACTTGGGATACGTACTCCATTAGAATTTGTGTCAGATGACCCAAAGTCTTTGTGAACTAAGACAATTATTGCATACAAAAATATTTACGCATCCATCCTCAACCAAATTTAATCCCTAAAGCAAGGCAGTACTTCACAAGCTAGCTAAATTCTACAGTAAAGATATAGGTAGGCATGTATACCATTGCAACAGTTGTCATCATATTCATTATCAGTATCATTGTTGCGGGGATAGACATTGTTCAAATTGTAGCTGCATCAAGGGTCAGGAATATATTCACAATAGGATGGTCGAATTTATTCCAACGCAGTATTATCATGTTGTGTTCACATGCCACAAGAAATGCAAAATCTATGTATGACCAATGGGAAATTGATATTTGATTTGATTTTTGAGTGTGGACATTATACCCTTCTCAAACTGCGCCAGAATGAAAGTTACTAAGGTAGAACACCAGGTATTAAAAGCATACTTCATACCAATGAACAAGATCTTAGTTTTCATCTGCATATACACAATATCGTTAGTGGTGGCAGGATAACCAAAGAGGGTAAATTGATCATGGAAAAGCAGGGTAACGGATTATTCCTTTTTCCCAGACGAGCTATGGAGAAAATTTATAAGGTATAATTGATACACCGAATCCGAAGTTTAGATAAGAAGAATAAATTAAAAATTTCATCCCCTTGGAAGAATCCAAAAGAGTGACCAGTGTGATAATTCCAGTAGATTTGCAATGCATCATTAAATTCGGGATTGATCCTCTTCAATGTAAAAATTGTGCTGATGGAATATTGATCTAGATTGCAACTTTCAGAAATCATCATAGATTTTTAATTCCTGTGGATATCAACAAAAACAAAGGGTCGCCAAATAACATAAATTCAATACCATGAAAATGACAATTCGAAAAATATTTCCATCACAGATTTCCTATAAGTTTAAAACTATGGGTAAGGGGAGTTGTAGCGTCAAGGATACAATATTTACTACTAATCCTCTTAATTTGTCTAAATTAGTAAACCAGTATCCCAAAAAAGTACTAAAAATACCCCTACAGGACAAAGGGCGGACTCGCTGAACACCGTTTAACCTAAAGCATATATCTTCACAATTGATCTTGATCCGTATACCCCTTTGTAAACTGCTGCTTTAGTCAATACGGCTATATGTTTGCAGTTCGTGCTTCTTGTCAGTCGGGTCGTGTTTTTTGTCTGATTATCGTTTCACTGCATAACCCATATAACCTACTTTCAGGTCGTTGCTTTCGATCATTTTCACTTTTTTTCCGAACTCCGCAAAAGTCAGCTTGCCTTTTGCTCTCTGTCTAAGCAAACGAATTAGCTGGATTGGGTTTACGTTTGGTGACATTCCCTTTACCTGCTTTACTTCCATTCCGTGCGCGAAACAAAGTTCTTTCAATTCAGCAGGTTTGATAAACATTTCATAAACGTGCAGTCCAGGTTGCACCAATGCTGTTGATTTCCATTCCTGCCAAATTTTTATGATGATGAGCTTGCTCAAAGGTGTTCGGTTAATTGTGTCAAAAAAGAACACGCCACCTCGTTTTAAAACCCTGCTGATTTCTGCAACGGATTTGTTTAAATCACGAACGTGTTCCAATACGTCACAGCAATACACCACGTCAAAGCTGTTGTCGAGATAAGGCAATTTTTCTGCCGTGCCTGTTTCGTAATGAATGTTTAATCTGTTTTGTTTTGCATGGTTCAGGGCTGTTCTTATGGAATTTTCCGAAGGGTCTATCCCTGTAACCCTAAACCCTGCTGCTGCAAATTCTTCCGCTAAAATCCCGCCTCCGCAACCCACGTCCAATGCAGTTTTCTCTTTTGGGGATTGTTTTAAAATGTCGGTGTAGTGTTTTAGGAAATAGCCAAACCTGCACGGATTGAACGAAGTTTTTAACAAGCTTAGGAACTCGTTTTCATTCCACCAGATGTCTTTTTCCGCATTGTAAAATCGGTTGTCAATGCGATTGTAAATGTCGTTTGAAATAGTTTGCATGTATTTTCGTTTTAAATGTTAATGCAAACCTACATCCCTTTCAAGCCACGATTGATTAACTGCGGTTAAGAAATTACTTGTTGTCAAAAATTCGTTTTCTCAATCGACTTAGCGATTGGGGTTCAATGCCCAGATAAGCGGCAATATATTGTTGGGGAACTCGTTGCAAGGTCTGCGGTTGTCGCTGAATAAGGTCTAAATATCTCTCCTCTACCGATTTAAAGCGAATTTCTTGAATACGATTCATCATGGCTGCATGGCTCTTTCGTACCAACTGTATATGTCCGTCTTTGAATTTAGGATACTGCTCCATAAGGTTGAAAAAGTCATTACGATTGATAACGTCAATAGTACTGGTCTCAATCGCCTGAATATTGTAAACGGTTGGCGTTTGATTTTCCAAGCTGTGCAGGTCGGCAAGCCACCAATCTTCAAAACCAAAATGAGTTACGCTTTCATGCAGATTGTCGTCTACTGTATAATTGCGAAAACAACCATGCTCTACATAAGCTACTCGTTTGCAAATTTCCCCTTCATTTAAAATGTGTTCCTTTCGTTTTATGTCAAGCGCTGTGAAATGCGATAAAATGTCATTCAGTTCACTATCAGTAAACCACTTTGTTGATTTTAAAAAGTCTTTAAGTCGGGTCATAACTAACTTACTCACTTGGGGAAAAGTTCGCTAAAGTATGACTGCCAAAGGTTTTGGCGTGGCACAGTAGAGGATTAAAAGCACAAATGTTGAGCCTATCACTTCTGCACCCATTGCGTTCAAACCCTTGTAAGTCGTTCGTTGTTTTATCATTTGTTTTTGCCTATGTTGAAAATTGTGTCAAATGGTGGTTGAAATGAACGTATTGAAGTTGTCCCCAATTGTCTTTTGAAAATTTACCAAAAATAAGGGAGTTGTCCAATTTCTACTTCATTCCCTTTGGTTAAAAAATCATTCAAATTTTGAAGAAGTCGTAATTTTTCGATTTCAAAGTTCTTTTCATCTGTTACAAGGAATATTGGAAATGTCTTTTGGTTATTACCCAAGTCGCCTTTTTTTACAGCATTAAGAGCAATTTTCTTTACTAATGTTCGCATTATAAAATTACCCTTATCCACAAAATGTGTTTTGCCCAAAGCCATATCTAATCTAATAGAACAATAAGCCATCATTTATGCGACACTCATCGTTCCCCATGCTTTTGAGAATTTGCGGTTAAATTTTCAATTCTTTTCCGAACTTCATCGTATTCGGCTTTGTTAAATATTGATTTCATTTTTTATTTATAATTTATTTCTGCCCACAAATTTACCCTTTCCCAATAAAAAACTAATTGCCTTTGGTACATTTTTATCAACGCTTTCTTCTGTTTTAAGCATTGAGATATACCTAACAATTTCAAGTTGCAATGAAGGTCTTAAGTTGTCAAAAATCGCTTTTGCATTAATATTATCTTTTAATGCTTTTACAAATTTCGTGTGTGGTTTTATAATCCTTTTTACAGGGTCAAATTCAATTGTAATTTCTATGGTTTCACCAATTCGTTTCGGTGAATTTTTAAGCATTTTCATATTGATATAAAGTCGCCATTCCCCTTTAAATCTCACCAAAGTCTGTTTGTAGGGTTTGCCATTAACCGTTCCTTTTATTGGAATCGCACCTTTGTCTTTTTGTGCTTGAATAAAAATGTCTGATAACACTTGATTTGGAACGAACACATAAGGATTGACACCAATTATTTGTATTTCGGCTTTGAATTTATTCATTTTTTATGTTGTCACTATTCTGTCTATCTTTTGCATGGTGTCGCTTTATAATGACGGCTAACGGAGAGGTTCTTTCGACATACCGCCACTAGCACCAAAGCCAAAAGTAAGAAATTTTTTCATAAGAAACCAATAGTAAAAATTTAAGTTTTTTTGCGGTATGTTCGCAAGTAAAATGTCAGTGGTCTTTATTTCACTTAGCTTACCCATGTTCTTGTATTTTGTTTTATTCTCCATTTACCCTTTTCGAATTTCATAATTACTCTATGTCCAGATCCACACAAAGAACCGCAATAATGACTAATATAAAAAATTATTGTCTTTTCATCTTTTGTAAATAATGGTTGTGAAATGCGAGTATATGACCTACCGCTTTATGCTTTCTTTAAAGTATCAAAGAATTTATCAATGTCACTATTTTTTCTCAGTTGTTCTAATTCTGAAGCGCTAATGGTTTGATGATTAATTTTGTTTTTATCTAGATTATAAATTTTGATTTTGTCAGCTTGAATGAAAAGAAACTCTATATCTATGGAATCAATTAATTTTGATTTATATAATGAAGTTAAAATATCCTTAGTAATAAATTCAGTATATAATTTATGATGTATAAGCTTATATAAATCAATGGTATCTTATTCTATAACTGTTTTTTCAAATTTGGGAATAAACGGTTTTATTGAATCTAAATTCAACATTATTATTGTTGATGAATCGTAATATTGAATCCGAACTAAATCATCAATTATTGAGTAAAATTGATTATATTTATTTGATGGGGAATCCATACAAGATAGATATAATAGAGTAAATATCGCTATGATTATTTTTAATTTCATTTGTAATATTAAATGACCACTGACGGTTTGCCGCTTGCGGTAGTGTGTAACTTCGAAGCACTTCATTGTCAACCAAGCATAAAAGTTGATAGAAGCACTACACTTGATTTAACCACGTCAGCCCCTATTGCGGCAAACGACCTTAGCCTGCTGCCAATACCAAAGCCTGTATATTTAATTCATAAACCATGCGGCATATAACAACAATATAAGCCAATGGTAAAAAGTGTCAATAACAAAGGCAGGGAGCCATCGTACTATTATACCTATCAAAGTAAAATCAAATGCCCTCTTTAATGCAAAAAGGTAATAGACAGCATTAATGACAGGTATTGATAAAAAGATTGATTCAGGAGCATGCAGGAAACCCACCATCAGCGTCAATACCCAAATCCACACAGATTGGAAAAGTGGAATCCAGGTATTAATGTGCACTGTAAAGATCATTGAATCATAGTACAACATTTTTTTTCTGTAAAGAACAGGGAACAGTAATAATGCATTGAGGGGAAGCAATAATACAAAAAGAATATTATTTCCTGTTGTCATTTTCTTTGTGTAGGCAGACATTGTTAGTTGACTATTGATCTGTGCCCTGTAGGCTTTTACTAATTGAATATGAAAATAGTCGTCAGGATAATTTTGTTGCTGCAGCCAGCTTTTAATTTCATTGTCGGGAATGTTTTTTAAATCCCGCAACCTGCTTACAGGTGTAGAAGGCAGCGTAGGCCAAAGCCCACTTGTGGCAATTCTTATTGAAGTGTGGCTTGAATCAGGCATTTCATCAAACTGCTGGCTCAATGAATTATTAGCTTCAGAAGCCGGCTCAATATAGTGGGTAAAAGTATCAATCATGAGCCAAAAACTAAACATAAAAAATGCAGTGCACCAGATATACATCCTTACAGGAGGGGAATAACGGTTCCGTTTATCTTCAATAAAATCTTTGGTGATTTTACCCGGGTGGGCAAACAAGGTCTTAATGGTTAGCCATGTTTTATTGTCAAGATGGAAAATGCCTTCCATTAACTCATACAGGTAGTGAAAGAAAGGCTGTCTGGGACTATGATTTTCCTGTCCGCAATTTGGGCAGTATTTCATATTCGGAAGGTCAATCCTGAAATCGTAGTTGCAATTTTTACAATGTTCGGTTCTTATTTTTCTTGATGGCATAATCTTTATCTAATTTCATTTTGATCAGGATACGATATTCGATAGGGTTACAGGCAACGTTTTCGGAATTGACGAAGTTGGCGATTTTCAATATCCCGATTGCAATCGGGATTGATGCGGAGAACCAAACTTTTATTAACCACAAATGCATCTCCGGAGCACAAAAACGCCACTTTTGCCAAACCCGTGTTACCTCCATATAGCTTTATGCATTTCTATTCTCGATAAAATTTAAATGTTTTCCCGTCAAATTTACACAATTCTGTGCTTAAACTTTTGAACCAAATATTTCCTTCTTTGTCTTTTAAAATTCCTGTGCAAAAAAAGTTTGATGCATTGGGTAATACTCCAATTTCAGTTGTGTAATTGACAAATGTTTTGCCATCATAAAAAGTAACACCATCCTTTCTGCCGTTGTTAAACCACAGATTTTTGTTGTTGTCTTCTACAATTGTAAATACCCAATCTTTTATTTCAATTGATGAAAATGGTTTGAAGGTTTTACCATCGTAAAAATACAACATTGGTTTGTGTCTAGTGTTAAACCAAACATCGCCATTGCTGGTTTGCATCAATGGTCGAACCCATTCAATGCTATCCACATTATAATGATTTAATTTTTTTCCGTCAAAACAAAACAAGCCGTCTGTTCCTCTACCCCCAAACCAAATTTTTCCCGATTTATCTTCAATGATTGATTCAGGTCCAAAAATTTGCCTGTCTGAAATTGCATAACCAGTATTGTTTTGCACTCCATCATTAACTGTGAAATGTGAATAATTAGTGCCATCAAATTTGTAAATACCCTTTTGATTGCCAAACCAAAAATTTCCCTTGCTATCTTGCAAAATGCAGTTGATATAATTTGCAATGTTGGCAAATGCGTTGTTACTTGTTTTGGTGTAATTTAAATTTCCAGTAATTGCTGGAATTGTGATAACAGAAAATTTTCCATTCTCATAAGTAGTAATGCCATCAGCAGTAGCCAACCATATTTTTCCCTTATTATCTTCTAAAATTGATAGAACTCTATTATTGCTCAACCCGTCTTTTTCTATGTAGTGGTTGAATTTATTTTTTGCGGGATTAAAAACTGTTACACCAGTTGAATCACAAAACCAGATATTGTCATTTTGGTCTTGGATGATTGATTGGCTTGCTTTAGGCTGAATTATTGTCACATTAGCAACTAGAATTTCCTCTTTCGTAGTTGTTTTCACTTGACCATTGCAAGAAGTAAAAAAGGCTAATAAAATTGTAAACCGATAAAGTTGAAATAGCGTCTGATGTTTATTGAAATTCATTCTTTTTAAAGTTAAATTATTGCAGTCAGTGTTAAGTTTGCAGTGTCCCGGTTCACTGCAGATAACTTATTGCATATTTATATAGTGGCGGCTTTTGAAAACTGAACTTTCATTTTAAAGCTTAACTTTCTGTGAGACACAAAATTTCCATTTAACACTAAACCCGCCAATTCATACATATGCTGTTAGCTATAGTTTTTTTTTCTACTTATTAGACTGTCAATACGTCTCTTGTTCTGTTGTTGTAATAAAGATGGGTATAAATTCATTAAAGTATTTGGAATCATCATAGTCAGTCCGAATATTAATCCTACACTAAATATTTTATAAAAGGCAAAAATGGTCACAAAAGTAAATCCGATTAAATGACTTATTTCAGAAAAGGTCATTTCTTTGCGTATTTCATTCAAGTCATCATTTTGGTTTTCCAACTTAATTTTTTGATTAAAGAATTTGAAAAATGTATTCTTAACAATCCACTTAAAAGGTTTCAATCCGATTTTATTATACAAATCCTTACTTCTTATAAAATTTAGATTTGATAACTTATCATAGTATACCGTTTTCATTAGAATACTGTTAAGTATCATTCCCACCACCCAAGATATTAATGACATGGATATTCCAAATGTAAATCCCAATATGAAGTATTTCATTATCATACTTTTGTAGTTATATTATAGCTACCGGTTGCAGATTTGGCTGTTTCGGACTCAAAGCCTATAAACCTTCAACCATGAACAAAGATAATTGGAACTATACACATTCCAAACAGAAAATCCCTCATCAGCTAAACCTGCTTTTAGCGGTTCGTGCTTCCCGGATTTTCAAGCTTATCATCACTTTGCTTAAGTTTAGGATACTCTCCCAGTTGTTCAAATAAAGAATTCCAGTCAACAAATGGATATACTTCGTCAAGTTTTCCACCTTTCATTTTGTACCATACAGATTCTCGAAATTTAACCTGCTTGTTAGTTGGTTTAATGCCAAAAAGTTCTCCTGTGTGCGTTCCGCTTATTTCAATCCACATTGAAATTTTGTCACCATCAATCATTATGTCCATGATTTCAAATTTAAAGGGTTGGAATGCATTAAGAAAATAGGATACTTGCCTTTTCATTCCTTCAGGTCCATGGTCAAACTGTGGAGCAAAAACATTTTTGAAGTCATCACTCCAATATTTTTCAGCTTTGGAAAAATCACGTTTATTCCAAATGTCCTCAATGTAACTATGTAAAAATAGTATAATGCTGTCCTTATGTTGTTTTGTCACAGTTTGATTTTCATTTTGATGAGCAGGTGGATTTGGATTGTTGCAGTCTGTCAGAAAAATACAGCTTGCAATTAACGTTATCGCCAAATATTTAGTTTCTGTTTTCATTTCTAGTGCTGTCGTTTCATTTTGCCTTGTTGTCAAGGAATGATCGCTTACGTTCGAAGGATTTTCGCAGTAAGTATTGGGGGATTTCCGCAGACTCTTTAAAGTTAGCGATTCTCCCAACAATACTTATTGCATAAATCCTATGTAAGCTGCTGTGCTTTGTTTTCAAGGTCGCTCGTGTTTATTTCGCTTCAATTTCTTTCTTTGCTCTCTTCATTGCCCTTCTTGTTTGCGTACTAAATATTCGTTTGAAAATTGGTAGTAAGAGTTTCAGAATTAATGACGGTTTGAACACGATTGTATTAGTTTGAGTCCATTTTGTAGTGCCGTCTTGTTCTTCATATATCCAAGAACCACCTGCTGATTCTATAAATGTAGAAATAATTTCTTTCGCAACTAAAGTTGTCTTATGAGGTCGGTCGTCTAATTTATAAATGAATGTCATTGTCGTGTTGCCTTTCAAGTTCAGTTTAACAATTCTGTTAGGTTCTGTTTGTAAAACTATTGTTTCAATAACAGAACTATCCCAGACAGTTCTGTTGTCATAGTTCTGTGTGTAGTCCCAAACTACCTCTCTTGGTTTACCAATTAAAATAGTTTCCTTTATGGTTATAGTTCTTGCTTTCATTTTCTAAAGTGTCTGCAAAGTGCTATTTGTTTTTGTGTTGTCAGTTTGCGTTCATACGGTTCAAGTTAGCACGATTCGTAGCATTGTCACCAACGTATGGCGCCTAAAAGTTGACGGGGGTTTGAAACCGAAAATTCATCAGCTTTGAAGATTAAAATTATGAAAAATAATGTTACTATTAACTCATCTGCGCGCTAACTTTTATGTATTGTTAGCGGCTGCTTTTTTTTCTTCGTTTTAGTTCTTTTATAACTGCGTCTATTTCCTTTTGCTTTTTTGTTATAATGTCCGGTGTTACTCCAATACCTTCCCAATTGGATTTTGTTGTAAAATTTATTGTCTTGGAAACCGGAATGAATACTTTCAATTTGTCATTTATAAAAAAGGAAGCACCGGGATTAGCTCCGCCTGGAGTTTGTTGACCAACAACCTTCGCTCTTTTTTTTGTTTGTAGGTCATATGCAAATGCCTCGCCAGCCGAAAAAGTTCTTTCGCTTGTCAACACAAAAACATTAGTCTTACTATTAAATCTTGAATCTGATAAAATGTTGTATGTCCAGAATTGGTACGTTGAATCATCTTTTCTTGAATATATATCGTAGAGATGTGTACTATCTTGAAAAAAATAACTGCATAGATACGCTTCAAAATATGGATTTCCGCCATAGTTATCTGTTAAGTCAATTATTATCGTCTTGGCTCTTCGCAATTTTTTAAACGCTGAGTCAAATGCTTTTTTTGTGGTGTCGTTAAGTGGTGGAAAATAATTGAACTTAAAATAGCCAATGCTGTCAATAATATATTCTGCATCAACAATTCCATAAGTAGTGTCAATAGTTGATGAGCCGGTATTATTTTCAAAATTTGAAACAGGGAATACACTAAAATGTAAGTCATTGCTGGCACTTCGTAATTGGTAAGCCAATGCTCTTCGAAATGATAGTTTAGTTGAAGTAGTGTCAAAAGTTTTAGAATTAATAAATTCGTCAAGTTTTTGATCTATTGAATTTATCTTGTCAATGATTACATAATTGTCTGCAACCAATTGTTTAGTTTTTAAGATAATATCTCTTTTTTCGTCATTTGTATAGCTGTTCACATTCGCGTCAAGATTACCGGTTAACTGAGCGCCTAAGTCCAATTTCAGGACTAAAAGAAATAGTGAAAATATCGTTTTTTTTAAGGTCATATTTTGGTCAAATGTTGGTTTAAAATTTACCGTTAACGTTTTGGCGTTTGGCACGGTGGCGGATTTCGGAGCACAAAACTGTCAATACACCATTCCCTAAAACTTTGGGGATTGATGCGAGGTAGAATGTTCAATTAACCACTTCATCCGCCTTTGAGTCAAACGCCTGTTATAGCTAGTGGTTCTTGTCATTTTAATATGCTTTTGCTAATGAAGTGAAAATTGTCCACCAGTATGCCTTGCCCTCTTTCATTCCAAGTCTCACGATAATCAAGTCCTTTTTTGGATTAACATAGAGAAATTGTCCTAAAATTCCCTCTGCCATAAAGTCTTCATTTGGTGTTGGTAACCACCATTGATATTGATAAAATTTTGCACTTCCCTCTGATGTATCAAGTTTTGTAGACTCTTCAACCCACTTTTGTGATACAATTTGTTTTCCGTTCCAGTTGCCTTTGTTTTTATACAATCGTCCTATTTTGGCAAAATCTCTTGCTCTTGCGTTTAAACAGCAAAATGTTTTCTCTAATCCATTGTTTTTTCTGTCAATACTCCAAGATGCGTCATACTCCATTTCAAGAGGTGTCCATATTTTCTCTTGCAAATATTGTGTAATTGTTTTATTTTTTAAAGAACGTTCTAAAACCAAACCTAATAGTTGTGTATTGCCACTTACATATTCAAACTGTTTGCCTGGTTCTGTTTTTAATTTCATTTTTTCAATTTCCTTCCTAAGATTAAGACCGTAGTAAAATGATGCCGCATCACCAACAGGATTTACATAGCTTTCATTAAACTTAATACCTGATGTCATTTGCAAAAGGTGTTTAATGGTCACTTTGTTAAATCCATTTTTTGATAATTCAGGAATATAATTAATAATTGGTTCGTCAACCGATTTAATAAGCCTTTCGTCTATGGCACAACCTATTAAAATTGAAGTTACAGATTTTGCCATTGAAAAAGAAGGAACAATACTTTCTCTATCATACCCCTCGAAATATTTTTCGTACTGTATAGTGTCATTTTTAATAATCAGAAAAGCCACTGTTTTATTGTCTTCAAGATATTTGTCAAACGGGATATTGTTTAATTCTTTGGGGAATTTACCATTGTTTGTGACTTGAAAATTAAAAGGCGAATTAGCAGCACTTAATGGTCTTGACTGGAATTTCTTATGGTCTTTTATGTCGGCAAAGTTGTAAAATACATAACGTCCTAATTGACAAGAAGTCAACAAAGTTGAAGAAATAAATATTAAAAGTCCAATTTTAATTTGTTGTCCCATATTTGTTAATTTGCTTTTACGGTTGTGCCGTCCTACCATTGGCTATAACGGTGAAGTACTTGCCTTGTGCAGCCATTCTATTTATACCCAAATATAGAAAATAGTTTTTCAATACATGCCAAATGTGAAAATTTCTGATGCTTGGATGCATAATGGCAAGTTTAATTTTATAGGCCGTCTACCTCAATCGCACTTTTAATTATTGGAATAAGTTTATCTAGTAATTCTTGGCTAGCAGTTGAATCTGATTTACCTCCAGAAGTAGCATAAATTATTTCTGTTTGTTTATTCAAAACGAAAGTTGTTGGATAACCCCAATACAGTTTAAAAATATTATCAATAATTTTAGTTTCACCTGAAATGTGCTTATAATTCCAAACATTATTTTTTAAAAATGATTCTATATCACTTCTTTGATCTCTTCCAATTGCAATATAATTTAATTTATTTTTTCCAAATAATTTAACCAAACTATTTAGGCCATTAATTTCTGCAACACAAGGCGGACAGTCAATAAACCAAAAATTAATAACACTAACTTTTCCCTTTAGGTTTTCACTTGAATATTTACTTCCATCAATAAGTTCTACCTCAAAATCAGGAACTCTAGCTCCAATCAAACAATCTGGCCCAATCGACATGCTTGTATTTTTAACGAGTTTCTTTGCTCGAGCAAAATTACTTAGACAATTGTTAAGACCTACTTCATAAGTAGATTCTATCCTACAATTACAATTGAAAATAATTAGTATAAATAAAATTACATTTCTCACTTTAAATCTAATTAACCATTATGACTTTTAACGGTTAGTAACTTGCATCGGGCCGCCGTTTGTCCGGAAACCAAAAGTAGTAAATTGTTATTTAATTAAAAGCCAAATGTGAATATTTCCGTAGCTTGGTGACATGATCGCAAGTACATTGTTAATAGCAGTAATATACCTATCACAATTTATTTAGTAAGGTTTTATCAATACTTCGCTTGGAATATTTAGAGTTTCATTAAGCTTTCTAATAATTTCCAAGCTTAGCTTTCGTTTTTTATTCAAGATCGCACTCGCCCTATTTTTTTGCCCAACAATTTTTTCAAGCACATTTTGATCCATTCCCATTTTTTCCATTCTGAACTTTATGGCTTCAATAGGTTCAGGAGAATCAAAGGGAAAATTTTCTCTTTCATAGTTACCTACTAAAATGCTCAATATTTCAAGTTCATTTCCGTTAATTGAACCTTTTTTAGAATCGAATATTTCGTCAATTCTTTTCATTGTATTTTGATAATCTTTCTTTGTATGGATTGGAGTTATTTTCACCTTAATATTTTGTAACATCAATTATACTATATTGCTTAATTGTTCCAATAAACCTTATATAAGTCAATTGATACTCAATATTTATCCTGACAAGCAACCTATAATTAATTCCTTTTATATTGAAAACAGTTCTATTATTGGAAACAATGCTCATACTTGGAAATTGCTTTTGAGTTCATTCATATTCTTCCATTTCTTTGAACAAATTTTTCTGTAAAAAGACTTTAGAG
>Ga0268298_10000120_pt1 | contig 99636 bp, 82 predicted proteins | sample WWTPWeurt_MetaG_FD_194462 | JGI IMG/M metagenome (GOLD analysis project Ga0268298, IMG submission 194462) | Activated sludge microbial communities from WWTP in Nijmegen, Gelderland, Netherland - WWTP Weurt | ecosystem: Engineered > WWTP > Aerobic digester > Activated sludge | place...
CCCTGCTGCCAAGGCTCCTGCAGCAAACAACAAGGAATCTCCTGGTAAGAACGGAGCGATGACCAAACCGGTTTCCACAAAGAGGATGAGAAAAAGAATGATGTAAATGTATGTGCCATATGTGGCGGTGAGATCAACCAAATGGGTTTCAATATGGAGAATAAAGTCAAATGCTTGTTGAATCCAGTCCATGTGATGAGTTGAAAGGCAAAGATACTTACAAATGCCACCTTGTCGTGGAAAATGCCCTGGAGTCCCATAAAGCACTTTCCTTGAATATGTAAAAATTTGCAATCAAACAGTTTACATATATTATTTATAAAATATTATAAATTAATAATTTATAAATTAAAAAATAATTTAATATGTATATATTTGTCGCGGAAGAACAAGTCTATGGAACAAACTGTGCATACTTTCCGGATCATCCGCAAAGTCTTTCTCAATGAAAGGTCCAAAGATTTGTTGCTCGCGAGCCTGATCGCTGCAATTGGATTGACCGGAAGTTATCTGGTTTTGGGAAAGTCCTTCCAAGGGGAGCACGTTAGTCAAATTCCAAATCAAGACGAACCCGCCGCTTCAAAAGAATTGCCTGGCAATGCCTCTTCCAATGCTACTGCTGGTGCAGGGCAGCAATCTTACCAATATCACGAAGAATACTTGCTCGTTGAAGGATCCATGTTGGTGGGTGATGTAACCCGAGTAACCAATCTGGTGTTTCAACCTGCTGAATCTTATCTCATTGATTATGGAAATGGTATCCGCCATCAAATGACCAGCGGGGTGATGAGTATTCGTTATCCTGTGGCTGGAATTTACCTTTTGCAATGCTATAAAAAAGTGGAAGATCAATGGCAATTATTGGCTGCGGAGACCGTAACCATACGAAAACCACAACATCACGAATCCATTAAATATTAATGATGCTTTAAATTTTTTTAGGAAGTAAGCCGGTCAATGGCTGAAACTGTATTGGATGATATTTGCACCCATTTGCAAAGCTTTCACACGCACTTCTTCCGGATCCTTATGTACTTCCCGATCTTCCCAACCGTCTCCTAAATCACATTCCACGGTATATAAGCATACCAATCGACCTTGCCACATCAAGCCAAATCCCTGAGGGGGTTTGTTGTCGTGTTGATGAATCTTTGGCAACCCATTCGGGAATTTGAATTTTTGATGGTAAACCGGATGACTGAAAGGCAATTCGATAAAATCGAGTTCTGGAAAAACTTTTTTCATCATGGGTCTGATGAATGGATCCATGCCATAATTGTCGTCAATGTGTAGAAAGCCACCTGATTGCAAATAAGTCCTTAAATTTTGGGCCTCGCCATCCGATAAAACCACATTTCCGTGACCAGTCATGTGCACAAACGGATAATTGAAAAGCTCTCCACTTCCAACTTCTACGGTGGCATATTGCAGATCCAATTGCGTATTTAATTCTTTGTTGCAAAATTTACTCAGGTTGGTTAATGAAGTGGGATTGGCATACCAATCACCGCCTCCCCCATATTTCAATAGAGCCAAACGAAGTTTTGAAAAGGTGGGTGGAGCGATATGTGCAGGCATATCCGTTTGAAAACACAGTAAGCATACCATGCAAAAAAGGAAAGATCTCATAATTGTCTAATGGTTTGAAGAATTTGAAGAGCCGTCAATCCAGCGGTTTCAGTACGCAACCGATAAGGGCCCAAAGATATTGGAATGCAGTCATTGGAAAGGGCCCATTCGATTTCTTTCGGTGTAAAATCTCCTGCAGGTCCAATGAATACAATTGCAGAGGACTGTTTTTGATAAGAAGCTCCCAGGAATTTTTTAATTCCATCCTCTTCACAATGGCCGATGAAGCGTTGAGAAAAATCACCTAGATGCTGAAAGATGGTTTTGAATGGAATCAATGCATGCAGTACCGGCATCAGAGGACGTAGGGTTTGTTTGGCTGCTGTATACATGATTCGATGCATCCTTTCAACGTTTATTTTTTTAAATTCCGTACGTTCACAAATCAAAGGAAAAACATCATGAATTCCGTTTTCAACGGCTTTTTCGAGAAACCATTCGAAGCGATCTACTTGCTGAGTCAAACTGATTCCGATGGCCAGACGATTGTCCGGAACGGGTTCATGACTATGCATGTGTTGGAGATTTACCAAAACGCGTTCTTTTTCGACGGATTCGATGGTTCCCAGGTAAATGCTACCATCAAATTGAGTGATGAGTATGTCATCACCAATTCGATGCCGCATGACCCGCATGCAATGATGCACTTCTCCTTGGGTTAATTCAAATGATTCTTTTGAAATTTGCTTGCCAACAAATAATTCAGCCATGTCTATAAAAATGCTTCTTTGATAATTTGCTGCAATTGCACATCATGAATTTTTTTATGTCCTACAGCAGGTGCGGCACTTGCTGGTCGTGAAACAATGTGCAAAGGTACATCTGCAATTTGTTTTGTGATGAAATCAGCAGCCCCCATGTTACGGGGTTCTTCTTGTACCCACATCCATCGACATTTCTTGTATGTTTCCATCAGTGGTTTCATGGTTGCTTCTGGAAAGGGATAAAGTTGCTCCAAGCGAAGGATCAAAACTCCCTTATGCTGCTCATCTTCGCGAGCCTTCATCAAGTCATAAAATAGTTGTCCGGAGCACACGATGACTTTTTCAATTTTTTGTTTCGAATCAATAGGCAAATCGATCATGAGTTCTTGGAAACCTGTTCCCGATCCGAATGCATCAACTGGGGATAGGCATTGCGGATGTCTTAATAAAGATTTTGGGGACATAACCACCAAGGGCTTCCTGAAATTCAAATGAAGTTGTCTTCGAATCAAATGAAAAAAGTTAGCAGGGGTTGTGACATTCGCAACGATCATGTTGAATTCTGCGCAGCTTTGTAGGAATCGTTCCAATCGTGCAGAGGAATGTTCAGGACCTTGGCCATCATACCCATGAGGGAGCAACATCACCAATCCACTCATCCGGTTCCATTTGCTTTGGGCACTCGCAATGAATTGATCTATGACCACTTGCGCCCCATTGGAAAAGTCGCCGAATTGTGCCTCCCAAATTACCAGGTGATCTGGAGAAGCCAAGGAATAGCCATATTCAAATCCCAATACAGCATATTCTGACAGCAAGGAATTGTAGATAAAAAAATGACCGGTTCCAGGTTCCGAAAACTCCAAACGGTTGAATGCTTGATCGGTTAAAGCATCTCTTAATACGGCGTGTCGGTGTGAAAAGGTTCCTCTTTTGACATCCTGACCACTCATCCGCACGTTCTTATCTTCATGCAATAAACTGGAATAGGCCAATGACTCCGCCATGGCCCAGTCAATTTTGGATTCCCTGAAATGTTCATTCCAAGTTTTCAGTAATTTTTCAACCTTTGGCAAAGGGGTAAATCCTGTAGGAATTTTTATTGTTTTCTGAAAAATAGATTTCAAACGATCGAGCTCCACTCCAGTTTCTGGACTCTTGTGAAAATCTTCCGGACCATTGGTTTTTTTGAGAGATTTCCAAGCCAATTCGGGTTCTTGGTATTTGTAGGGAAGCGGTTGTTCTTTGACCATCTTTAATCGTTCCTGAAGCAAATTCCAGAAGGCTTGCTCCATGGACTTCGCCAATTCGGCCTCGATGTCTCCCCGAGCAGTAAGTTGTTGGATGTAAAGCTCTCTAACACCAGAATGGTTGTTGATCACTTCGTACAGCTGTGGTTGGGTAAATTTGGGATCGTCACCTTCGTTGTGGCCATGTTTTCGATAGCAAACCAAGTCAATGAAAACATCTTCATTGAATTCCTTACGGTATTTTGCGGCCAACTTTGAAACAAAAACTACGGCTTCCGGGTCGTCTCCATTGACGTGAAATATAGGGGCTTCTACCAAATAAGCGGCAGCGGTGCAATACGTTGAACTCCGTGCATCATCGAAATCGGTTGTGAAGCCTATTTGGTTGTTGATGACCAGGTGGATGGTACCACCAACATAATACCCATCCAATTTAGACATTTGCACCGTTTCATAAACAATTCCTTGTCCGGCGATGGCAGCGTCACCATGAATCAATATGGGTAAAATTTTATCGTAATTTGATTGATACATGAGGTCGGCTTTGGCTCTTGCAAGTCCAGTGACGACCGGATCTACGGCTTCCAGGTGGGAGGGGTTGGGTGCCAATTTGATTTGTAAAGTTTGATCATTGCTGAGTTTAATCTGCGAAGAGTATCCTAAGTGGTATTTGACATCACCACTCCCGAAACTCAGGTCTGGAACCGAAGTTCCTTCAAACTCACTAAAAATTTGTTCGTAGGTTTTACCGACCACATTGGCCAACACATTAAGTCGGCCTCTGTGGGCCATGCCGATGATAATTTCTTCCGCTCCGTTTTGACCCGACCAGTCGATGATGGCATCCAATGCGGGTATGGTGCTTTCACCGCCTTCCAGAGAAAATCTTTTCTGACCAACGTATTTCGTATGCAGAAACTTCTCAAAAATGCTGGCACCATTCAACTTTTCAAGAATTCTCCTTTTTTCATCCAATTCCAAATCGAAATGATGGCTTGGACGCGCACGTTCAATGTGTTCAATGAGCCATTCCCTTTTATGGGTTGAACGAATATGCTGCATTTCATAACCAATCTTACCGGCATAAATTTCATGAAATAATTGAGTGATGTTGCGCAGGCTTGTTTTTGTCAAGCCCATCAAAGTTGCCGCTTGAAAGTTTTGTTCCAAATCACTTTCCTCCAATTGAAAATCTTTCAAATCCAAATTCGGAGAACGATCTTTTCTTTTCCGGATGGGATTGGTATCCGAAATCAGGTGTGCACGATTTCGAAATGCTTCCATCCATTGCAAGACCTTCAACTCCTTGGGGTTCCAGGTGCCCTGACCTGGCGGAAAAACTACCGCAACGTCCTCAGCTTGATTTAAATGATAACCGTGGAAAAAAGAAAGCCAGCCAGGTTCAAGCGACTGGGGGTTTTCCAAATACTGTTGGTAAAGGCGATCCAAATAGGAGGGATCGGCATTGCTTAAGAAGGATAATTGATGATTCATGTGTAAACTCTTCCGGTGATTCTGTCAATTGAATTTTCGGTTCTTGTCCGAATAACAAATAGATACAGGGAAGGTTAGCGGAATCAGAATGATTTCGCTGATTCAAAATCCTCGGAATTGGAGGAGCACAAAAGGGCAATAAACCGGTGAAATTGCAGGCGATTGAGGTCGGAAACGATTATGTTTTATATTTTAAATATATTATATATGTAATTATCTTTATAATGAAATATATATGCATTATTGAATGTTTAAATATAATTCATTGATTTTCAAAGCATTTTAATATTTGTTACTTTCTCGTTGATTATCAGCAGTATTCATATTAAAAAAATTTTTATTTTTTTTGTGGTAAAAAGTGGGAAAATGTGGAAAATACTTCTACATTTGCATTAGGAAACCAACTGAGCTGAACATGTACAATCTAAATGGTGAGTACGATGTACGAATAGATAGCAAAGGAAGAATTCGTCTTCCTTCTATCCTCATGACCCAACTGGGAGAGGGTACGGTTCGGCTGGTTGTGAACAGGGGTTTTGAAAAATGTTTACTCCTTTATCCGGAAGCAGTCTGGATGGAAAAGGCGAAGGAAGTAAATCAGTTAAATCCTTACATTAAAAAGAACAGAGAGTTCATTCGGTATTTTCACCGGGGAGCCACCGTTTTGGTGCCTGACAACATGGGTAGAATTCTATTGCCAAAGTTGTTGTGTGAGCATGCTGGTTTGGACCAGGATTTAGTCTTGCTTGCTTATCATGAGCAGGTAGAAATCTGGTCACAGTCTCAGTATCTGGGCATGGTGGCTCGTGAGCCAAAAGATTATTCTTCTCTTGCGGAAGAAGTTTTTGGACATAAAGATGTCTGAAGCAAATGCATATCAACATCAACCGGTCTTGTTGACGGCTTCTGTCGACCAACTGGTTACAGATCCGGATGGGACGTATGTTGATATTACTTATGGGGGCGGAGGTCATAGCCGAATGATTTTGAGTTGGCTTTCTGACAAAGGAAGGCTCATCGCTTTTGATCGTGATGAAACCGTGACCGGACAATTGATCGACGACCCAAGGTTTACGTTTATACAAGCAGATTTCAGGTATTTAAAGAAATACCTTCGTTATTATAGGATATCTTCTTTGCACGGCATTTTAGCTGACTTAGGACTTTCTTCGCATCATTTGGATACGGCTGGAAGAGGTTTTTCATACTTCTCTTCAATGCCATTGGATATGCGGATGAACAAAAGGCAAAGGTTGACGGCAGCACATGTGATTCAAGAATATTCGGAGAAAAATCTGATGCAGGTGTTCGCTGAATATGGAGAATTGACCAATGCTCGACAAATGGCAGCGGCTTTGGTAAGAGAAAGGCAGAAAAGAGTGTTTCGCAGTTGTCTAGAGTTTGCGCAGTGGTCGGAATCTTTTGCATACGGGAAGAAGCAAAAATTTTTGGCTCAGGCTTTTCAGGCCATTCGCATGGAAGTAAACCATGAGCTTGATTCGCTTAAACTGTTGCTTTCGCAAAGTGGCGAGGTGCTGATGAAAGGTGGTCGATTGGTGGTAATCAGTTACCATAGTTTGGAGGATCGATTGGTAAAAAACTGGATTAAAAACGGTTCGCTGGATGAAAATGAAAGTGGAGAAAAAATTCCAGCATTCCAATCGCTGCATAAGCATGCCATCAAACCGGAGGAAGATGAAATTAAATTTAATTCCAGGTCGCGTTCTGCAAAAATGCGCGTGGCTATAAAATTATAAAGAAATGTCGGATTTTAATAAACCGCCAAAATTAGAAAAACCAAAGTTTCCATCGGTGAGTGCGATGGTCGTTTGGAAAAACAAAATGTTTGTACTTTTTCTTTTTGGATTGGTGTTGGTGTACATCGGAAATGTCCAGTATACTGAGTACCGGATGCGGCGCATGCAAATTTTGGAAAAAGAAATCATGCAATTGAAGTGGCGCTATTGGAATATTAAATCTGATATGTTGTATGAAGGGATGGAAGAGCAAGTGGGTAAGAAAGTTTCGGAAAAGGAAATTTTTATCAAGGAGCATCCACCCCGCATATTGATAGAAAGTGGTAATGAGAAGTAATGGATAGAAGAAAGGAATTCTTAACTCGCGTGTACATTGTGCTTTTTGCCTTTGTGTTGATTGCGTTGTTATTGATTTCGAAAGCAACTTATATTCATATGGTGGAGGGTAAACAACTTAGGCCCAAAAGCAAAGAGTTGTATTATACCGTGGATAGTGTAGAGGCGGAGCGAGGTCGAATCCTTGCAGATGACGGAAGTCCGTTGGCGACTTCACAACCGATCTTTGAAATACGAATGGATACACGTGCCAAAGGATTAATGAAGAATGTGTTTCACCAAAAAGTGGACTCATTGGCAGCTGCCATGCAATCTTTGCTTTATCCTGACAGAAATGTGGCCGATATCAAGAAGGCACTCAAGCAGGCATATAAAGCGGGGAGCCGCTACGTCTTGATTGGTAAGAAATTGAATTACGAACAGATGTTAGCCGTAAAACGATTTCCTTTGTTGAATCTTGGCCAAAATGCAGGAGGGTTGATTGTGATTTCAGAAACTAAGCGCATTAAACCGTTTCAGCACTTGGCAAGTCGTACGGTTGGTTTACAACGTGAAAACGCAGATTTGGTTGGCTTGGAGAAATCGTTTGATCATTACTTGAAAGGCAAGATTGGGCACAGGGTTTCTCGAAAAGCAGGCGCAAATTTGTATTTGCCTGTGAGTGGATTGGGTGAAATTCTTCCGCAAAAGGGTTTGGATGTACACACCACCATTGATATAGGCATTCAAGAAGTTGCGGAACTAGCATTGGAGGAAAGCATCAGGACACATCTTGCTGAAAGCGGATGCGCCATTGTCATGGAAGTGGAGACCGGAGCCATCAAAGCCATTGCAAATTTAGCCTGGTCCCCAGAGGGTGATTTGGTGGAAGATTACAACTATGCAATAGCAAAATCAACTGAACCCGGCTCGACCATGAAGCTTGCTTCTTTGCTTGCCTTGATTTCAGAGGCCGGAGTAGATACTTCTGCTGCTGTGGACCTTCAAGGTGGATCATGTGCTTTCTATGACCGGGTCATGTATGATTCTAAAATCCATGGACAGCGAATAAAAGATTTATCATATGCTTTTATACAATCGTCCAATGTTGGAATTTCAAAACTGGTAAATGAACATTTTGCCCGAGACCCAAAGGCATTTGTAAAATACTTGCGTAAGCTTGGATTGCATCTCAAAACCGGAGTTGAACTCGATGGAGAACCGGAGCCCATACTAAAAGACCCTGTGAAGAATAAAGATCAGTGGTATGGAACCAGCTTGCCTTGGATGTCTGTGGGATATGAGCTTCAATTAACGCCCTTGCAAATGTTGAGTTTTTACAACTCGGTTGCAAACCACGGAAAGTGGGTAAAACCAAGGTTGGTTAATTCCATCCAAGATGGACATAAAGTGATCAAAAGTTTTCCTGTGGAGAGCCGTGATCAAGCAATTGCATCATCAGCTGAATTGGAAATTGTACATGCTTTGATGAAAGCAGTTGTGGAACGCGGTACAGCACGAAACATTTATACCGAACATTATGGTATTTCTGGAAAGACTGGCACAGCCGTTACCAATTACTTCAATAAAGATGCTGCTACGAAATCTTACCAAGGATCCTTTGCTGGATTCTTTCCAAGCAATGATCCGGTTTATAGCTGCATTGTGGTGATCTATAACCCACAAAAGGATTTATACTATGGCGGTGATGTCGCTGCACCTGTTTTCAAAAAGATCGCGGATCGCTGCATGCGTTCAGAATTTTCGAAAACAGCCGCAATCAACATTGAACCAAAAGCGACGTTGACGAACGAGCGATTACCTGTTGGAAATAAGGGCGCCATCGCTGATTTTACAACATTGTTCCGCATGATTGGATTGCCTTTTGAAAAGCAATCTGCTGGAACCTGGGTGATTACATATACCGGTGATCAAGGAATTGAGGCACAAATCACGCCCGTAGAAGATCATGTAATGCCTGATCTTACTGGAATGGGTTTGCGCGATGCATGTTATTTAATGGATTCATTTGGAGGAAGATTGATTCCTCGCGGAATAGGAAAAATTGTTCACCAGAACATTTCTCCAGGCACCATCGTAAAGAGGCCTGTCGTGGAAGTGATTCTGAATTGAAATAAAGTTCTTTGAAACGATTATCAGACATATTGCCTGTGAGTGCTGATTTTGGAATAAGCGGCAACGATCAGGTGTTCGTCGGTGGATTTACTTTGGATTCAAGGACGTCCAGTGAGTCTGTAGCATTTGTTGCTAAGAAAGGATCAAGCCTGGATGGACATGAATTTATTCCCCAGGCCATTGCACGAGGATGTCGACTTGTTTTTTGTGAGCGAAAACCTCTCTCAATGGAGCATGAGGTTTGTTATGTGTGGTCCGATAAATTACCTGAATTATTGGGCAAGGCAATGCACTGGTTTTACGACAATCGCATCAATGCTTTGACGTTGGTTGGTGTAACAGGTACCAACGGAAAGACCACCGTTGCGAGGTTGCTGTTTGAATTGTTTTCAAAATTGGGCTACCGTTGCGGGTTGCTCTCCACGGTTGAAAACATTGTGGTCGACCAGGTCATTCCTGCTTCACACACCACACCGGATCAGGTCAACTTATATCAGTTGCTTCATCAAATGGCGCTCAAAGGATGCAGCCATGTATTTATGGAAGTCAGTTCACATGCAATTCACCAACAAAGAATTGCAGGGTTGGATTACCATGTGGCAGTTTTTACAAACATAACACACGATCATCTGGATTATCATGGTACGTTTAAAGACTATTTAAACACCAAGAAGAAATTTTTTGATGATTTGACTGCAAAAGCTTTTGCAGTGATCAACAAAGATGATCCGAATGGAATGTACATGGTTCAAAATTGCAAGGCTGACTGTGTCACCTATGGAATTCAACAATTGTCGGATGTCCGTGGACGAATTATTGAAAATTCTGTAACCGGCTTGCATTTGCAATTTGGAGAAAGACAATGGTATTCAAGATTGATTGGGGCGTTCAATGCCAGCAATTTATTGGCTGTCTACGCTACTGGAATTTGTTTGGGTATTGGACCCGATGATTTGTTACGGGAAATGTCGGTGCTTAAAGCCGTGGAAGGAAGATTTGAATATATGCGAAGTTTAACGAATGATAAAATAGGTATCATAGACTACGCGCATACACCCGATGCATTGGAGAAAGTGTTGGAGACATTACACGGAATGAGAAAGCCGAACCAAAAAATAATTACCGTGATGGGGTGCGGTGGAGACCGCGATAAGACAAAAAGACCCCTTATGGCTAAAATCGCATGCCTAATGAGTGACCATGTGATCATGACCAGTGATAATCCGCGATTTGAAGATCCAAAGGAAATATTGTCTGATATGGAACGCGGAGCAATAGATATGCCTTCAAAAAACTACCTGATCATTGAAGATCGGGAACAAGCAATCAAAACGGCTTGCATGATAGCAAGCAATCAAGATATCATCCTGGTGGCCGGAAAAGGGCACGAAAAATACCAGGACATAAATGGTAAAAAGTTGCCATTTGATGATAAACAAATGTTGAATACATTTTTGTAGAAATTATATAAGAAAATAGAGTAGGTTCTATTATCATTCTCAGGTTGGTTTTAACAGTTACAGCAGAGGATTGTGACCAAAGGGATCAGATCCCTGCTGTACTGTTATTTTCAATCAATTTTATTAATTGAAAAAAGATTTTTAGTTTTTTCCGTTTCATTCGTTTGGATACATACCATGTTGTACTACTTATTCCAGTTTACCGAAAAAATATTGCACATCCCGGGAGGGAGATTGTTTCAATATATATCTTTCAGAGCTGGACTTGCAATCATATTATCACTGATCATTTCCATGATCTTTGGCAGTGCAATCATTCGGAAATTGCGCAAACTTCAAATTGGAGAAACAGTAAGGGACTTGGGCCTCGAAGGCCAGAAAGAAAAGGAAGGCACTCCAACGATGGGAGGCCTCATCATCATCCTTGCCATCATACTCCCTACCGTTTTGCTTACAAGACTTGACAACGTGTACATACAACTGATGTTGTTTACAACTGTTTGGATGGGTTTGATTGGATTTGCAGACGACTACATCAAAGTTTTTCTGAAAGACAAGCAAGGCTTGAAAGCCATTTTCAAAATTGCCGGACAAATTGTTTGTGGACTGGTCATCGCAGTGGTCATGTTATACCATGAAAAAGTATTGGTGCGCATGCCCAAAGCAGAAGCTTTGAAACAACACTACTTAATCGTGGAAGAGTATACTTCTTACGATCCTGTAAAAAATTTGAATACAGAATTTGTATATGTTAAGACACAATTGACTAACGTTCCATTCTTAAAAGGCAATCGTTTTGATTATTATTGGATCAGTGAATTCATTGGTGACAACGCACACCGTTGGATCTGGATCATCTTCATTCCGATCGTAATTTTTATCGTCACGGCTGTTTCCAATGGTGCAAATCTTACTGATGGACTGGATGGTCTTGCAACAGGAGTCTCAGCAATCATTGCTGCAACACTTGCAATCCTGGCATACGTTTCCGGGAACGTACGTGTAGCAGAGTATTTGAATATTTTTTACTTGCCTTACACAGGGGAGTTGGTAATTTTTTCGGCCTCTTTTGTCGGAGCTTGCATTGGATTTTTATGGTACAATTCTTTTCCTGCGAAAGTATTCATGGGAGACACCGGAAGTTTGGCAATCGGAGGGATTATTGCTGCATTGGCGATTGTACTCAGGAAGGAGTTGCTCATCCCCTTGTTATGCGCAGTTTTTTTTATTGAAAGCCTTTCCGTGGTATTGCAAGTTGGATACTTTAAATATACGAAAAGAAAATTTGGTGAGGGACGTAGAATCTTTTTGATGTCTCCGTTGCATCACCACTATCAGAAAAAAGGATTGCACGAAGCATCTATAGCCGTGAGGTTTTGGATTGTTACCGTGTTTATGGCAGTATTGACCATCATTACCTTAAAAATCAGATAATGGTACTCATCTTAGGGGCCGGAGAAAGTGGAACAGGGGCTGCTTTGCTTGCAAAGAAAGTTGGATTACCAGTGTTCGTGAGTGATCAGGGTTTGATCAGGCAACGGTATAAAGATGAATTGATTTCCCATGAAATTGATTTTGAAGAAGGGAGTCATGACTTGGCAATGGAACTGCATCCTGATGTATTCATCAAAAGTCCCGGGATTGCTGATGAGTCAGAAATCGTTCAACATTTTATTGCAAAGGGCGTTTTTCCCATTTCGGAAATTGAATTTGCATATCCTTATTGCTCTGGAAAAATCATTGCAGTTACCGGAAGCAATGGCAAAACCACCACCACAAATTTGACATACCATTTGTTAAAAGAGAACGGCTTGAACGCTGTGAAATGTGGTAATGTGGGTTATTCTTTTGCACGTGCGGTGTGGGATGCCAAATTCCAATATTTCGTCATCGAATTAAGTAGTTTTCAGTTGGATGGTATCCGTCACTTCCGGCCTCATGTCGCCGTGTTACTGAACATTACTGCTGACCATCTGGATCGCTATGGATATAACATGGATGCATACATCCAGTCGAAATTTCGAGTCGCAAAAAATCAAAGTCATGAAGACATTCTCATTGTATATGGAAAAGATGCCAACATCGCTGCATACTTAATGAAGAATAAACCTCGCTCCCAAGTCATCAGTGTCTTGCCTTCTTTGTTAGAAGATGGTAAATTGGTAATGGACCACCAGGAAATCGCCAATCTATCTTCTACCACTTTGAAAGGGCAGCACAATGCCATCAACATTTGTTGTGCAGTTGAAGCAGCAGTTCACATGGGTCTGCAGGTATCACTTGTGCAGAAAGCATTGGATACCTTTGTAAATGACCCACACCGCATGGAACTTGTCGCAACCCACCGTGGAGTTCAGTTCATAAACGACAGCAAAGCCACCAATGTGGATTCCGTGTTTTGGGCATTGGATGCCATGACACAACCCGTGATTTGGATAGCGGGCGGACAAGACAAAGGGAACGACTACCAGGTTTTACAATCTCTTGTGGAAAAGAAAGTGAAAGCACTGGTTTGCATGGGACTGGACAATGACAAATTGCTTAAGGCATTCCGTCATCAGGGATTTCCAATGGAGGATACCCATTGTTTGCAGGATGCTTTAAATGCTTGCATGAAATATGCACAAACCGGTGATGTTGTATTGTTATCGCCTGCCTGCGCAAGTTTTGATTTATTCAAGAATTATGAAGACCGTGGGAATCAGTTTAAGGATATGGTTCGGGAAATCAAAATAAAAGACATTTGATATGAGTCAACTGATATTGAAGTGGAGGGACAATGTATTAAGGCCTAATTTTATTTGGACCATTATTTTTATATTGACGTTGGTCTCAATGGCTGCAGTATACAGTACTTCAGTCAGTGTAACGAAGTACAATACAGACAACACTTTTTACTTTTTGGTAAAACACGTGAGTTTCATATTGGTTGGACTTGGACTCATTTGGTTGTTTAGTATGATTGATTATACCCGATTTAACCGGTGGGCTCCGCTGCTTTTGGTTGCAGCCATTGTTTTATTGATTTTGACCTTCTTTCTGGGAGTAACCATCAATGATGCAAAGAGGTGGTTGCATATACCCATCATCAATTTGACGTTTCAGGTTTCCGATTTTGCCAAACTGGCATTGATCCTTTATTTGGCAAGGTCGATTTCTGAAAAGCAAGAAGTGATCAAAGGATTCCGGACAGCATTTATTCCAATCATATTACCGATTTTGATTGTTTGCGGTTTAATTGCGCCTTCCAATTTAAGTACAGCCGGTGTCATATTTGCCGGTGCCATCATCATGATGTTTATTGGTAGAATTCAGTTGAAATACATCCTCATGTTGGTGTTGCTTGGAATTTTACTGTTTGCATTCTTATTGCTCTTGGAAAATTGGTTTCCAGGTTTGACCCGCGCAGATACATGGATCGCCCGCATCAGCAGTTTTGTAAACGGTACGGAAGACGAATATCAATTGGAACAGGCAAAGATGGCGATCTCCAACGGGCACCTCATACTACCGAGCCCCGGGAATAGTCAGCTCAAATATTTTATTCCATATTCTTATGCCGATTTCATCTATCCAATTATTTGCGAAGAGTACGGTTTGATTTTGGGTGGATTTGGAATCATCGTTTTGTATTTGGCATTGTTGATTCATTGCGTAGGCATCGTTTCAAATTCTACACGAGCCTTCGGAGCACTTTTGACCATTGGGATTGGTGTCAACATGGTGATCCAAGCATTTTCAAACATTGCCGTTTCGCTGGGAGTGATCCCAGTAACCGGATTGCCCCTGCCCTTCATCAGCATGGGCGGTACCTCTTTGATTTTTACTAGCATTTCGTTGGGCATGATCATCAGTGTAAGCCGACACACACGGAATTTACAATTGGAGCCGGAGTCTGCGTTGCACAACGATTCAGTTGCAATCGATCAAAATGACTTCAATGAGAATTCTGATTAGTGGTGGCGGTACAGGTGGACACGTTTTTCCGGCCATAGCAATTGCCAATGCCCTGAAAAAAAATATTCCGGATGCTGATTGTTTGTTTGTTGGCGCTTCCGGAAAGTTGGAAATGCAAAAAGTTCCAGAGGCAGGTTATCGAATCATTGGTTTGCCTGTGCGCGGACTTCAGAGAAAACTCAGTTTAAAAAATTTAGTTTTACCTTTTCAGTTGGTGTTTGCACTGTGTAAAGCTGCTTGGATTGTCTGGCGATATAAACCTGACGTTGCAATAGGCGTGGGTGGATATGCAAGCGGCCCGGTACTGAAAATGGCGTCATTGTTTGGGGTGCCAACCCTATTACAAGAACAAAATTCTTATCCTGGTATTACAAATAAAATGTTAGCCAAATCAGCGAAAAAGATTTGTGTTGCTTTTGAAGGCATGGAGCGGTATTTTCCAAAAAATAAATTGCTAATTACGGGCAATCCCGTTCGTCAAGACTTATTGCAATTGCCAGCTCGCGAGGAAGCCATTCAATTTTTTGGATTGGATCATAACCGTAAAACCATTTGTGTATTGGGAGGAAGTCTCGGTGCAAGATCATTGAATGAGACCGTAAGTACTTTGCTCAACAACTTTGCTCTTCAACATGGATGGCAATTGATTTGGCAATATGGCGGAATGTATGAATCATGGGTGAAACATCATTGCGACCAATTGCCCCAAAATGTTCGGGCGTTTCCGTTTATCAAACGCATGGACATGGCATATGCCGCTGCCGACCTGGTGGTTTCTCGTGCTGGAGCGCTCACCTTGGCAGAATTGATGGTAACTGCTAAGCCTTGCATACTGGTTCCAAGCCCAAACGTTGCCGAGGATCATCAAAGAAAAAACGCACAATACCTTGTGGATCATCAAGCAGCCGTGATGATCTTGGATCAGTCACTGAAGGATCAACTTTGGGATACACTAAAAGTTCTCCTCGGCCAAGCAGAAAAATTGAATCAATTGTCCCAACGCATTCAATCCCTTGCAAAAAGCGATGCTGCTGACCATATTTCTAAAATCATTCTTCAATTGGTTTCTAGATGAAATGGAACGAGATCAAAACGGTTTATTTCTTAGGAATAGGAGGGATTGGCATGAGCAATTTGGCCAAGTATTTTCAGCAACACGGTGTTCGTGTTTATGGGTATGACAAAACCTCCAGTCCGTTGACGGTAGCTTTGGAACAGCAAGGAATGCAGATCCATTACGAGGATAGACCGGATTTGATCCCAGAGCATTTGGATCTCGTTGTTTATACACCCGCTGTGCCCAAAGAATTGAAAGAATATCAACATTTCCTCACGCATCCAAGCCTCCTCCACAAAAGAAGTGAAGTATTGGGATGGATCACCGCGCAACACAAGAATATAGCAGTGGCTGGGACCCATGGAAAGACCACTACGAGTGCATTGTTATCCCATCTTTTAGTGGATGCGGGAAAACCAGTAACGGCTTTCCTGGGCGGAATTTGCGTAAATTACGATACCAATTACCTGAATACCGGACAAGAATGGATGGTGGAAGAGGCAGACGAATACGATCGTTCTTTTCTTCAATTAAAACCCTCGATGGCCATAATTGGCTCTTTGGATGCTGACCATTTGGACATTTATGGAAGTCGCCAGGAAATGGTTGATGCATATTTGAAATTTGCTGAACAAATTCCATCAGGAGGGACCTTGCTCATGAGTGACACCATCTCATGGGAGGATTTTGACCATTTTTCCCAAAAACTCACCGGACTTGAAGTGATTCAGTTTGGAATGGGTGCAAAAGATGTTCGAGGTAGCATACAGTTCATAAAAGATGGATGGGTTCACTTTGAATATATTAGTAAAAAATATCATATAAAAGATTTATCTTTACGCTTGCCTGGTGCTCACAATGTCCGAAACGCTTTGGCAGCGATATACGTTGCGTTGCAAGTCGGGGTTGAGGAGAGCCAGATTCGAAAAGCACTTGTTCATTTTAGAGGGATTCAACGTCGTTTTCAATGGAAGTTGGATACACCTTCAAAAGTGCTGATTGATGATTACGCCCACCATCCTGAGGAGTTGCGGTCAGCTATTACCGCCTGTAGGGAAGTCTATCCCGACAGGAAAATAACAGGTATTTTTCAACCGCACCTGTATTCACGGACCCGCGATTTCCTCGTTGGTTTCGCAAAGTCCTTAGAATTGTTGGATCAGGTGATCCTGGTTGAGATTTATCCCGCACGTGAGGAACCCATTCCCGGAATTACATCCCAAACTTTGTTTGATCAGATTCAAATGGAGCATAAATGGATTTGCACAAAAAGCACCTTGCTTGGGTTATTGGCTAAGATGTCGTTGGAAGTTGTGATGACCCTGGGAGCGGGCGATTTGGATTTGATGATAGATTCCATCATCGATTGTATGTTGGATGCGGATGATAGTAAAGCTGAAATGTAAAAACAAAACTTAGAGTTGATCATGCAATGAAAGCGAATGTTAAAGGATTGTTGGTAATCTCATTCAATTTGCTAATCCTGTTAGGCATTGGTATACTTTGGATGCATTCGGTCAAAAGCAAACGCATTGAACGGGTGCAATCGCTCGTATTGAATATTCAAACGGGAGGCCAGGGAGCTTTGCTTGAAGAGAAAGATATCCGTCAATGGATTCATAAATTTTATCAAAAAGAGTTGACGAGAATCCCTGTGTATGCATTGAAACTGGAACAGCTGGAAAAATATCTAAACGCACAGCCTCTTGTGCGCAATGTTGAAGCGTTCATGGATCCACACAATGGGCTCCATCTTTTGATCGAGCAAAGGCATCCTGTGGTACGGGTAGTCGATGTGCAGGGCGGGCAGTTTTACCTGGATGAAACAGGTTATGTCATTCCTGTTTCTGCAAAATATGCGAGCAGGGTTCCCGTAGCAACCGGATTGCTCACATCTGTTGGCGGAGAAAAATTGGAGGGCATGCGCAAGATGCAATATGGTGCGCTATTGCAATGGGTGAAAGCCATTGAGACCGATAGTTTTGCAAGAGCTCTGGTGGAGCAAATAGATTTGGATGAGCATGGCGACTTTGTATTGATACCTAAAATTGGAAATGAGAAAATCCTGGTTGGTGGAGCTGAATCCATTCCAGATAAACTCAACCGTTTGCGATTGTTTTACCGGGAGAACTTAGGTCGTCAGGGATGGAATGTATACGAGACCATCAATCTGAAATTCAAAGGACAAATTGTTGGAAGAAAAGAAAAACTTGAAAGTTAATCACTGCAAATAAATAATCTGATATGGAAGTTCAACGCAATCCAAATCCGGAAGTGGTAGTAGCCTTAAATATTGGGACGACAAAAGTGAGTGCTTTTGTAGGACGCAAGAACCCTTTGGGTAAAGTGGAATTGTTGGGGTATGGGGTCGCAGCTTGCGAAGGTGTCAACAAAGGCATTGTGAGCAACATCGACAAAACGTCGAAAGCAATCAATGACGCTATCGATCTTGCAGAAAAAAGAAGCAAGCAAGAAATCAACACCGTTTTTGTGGGCATTGCCGGCGATCACATACGAAGTTTGCATCATCAAGGAGTCATGTATCGTGATCAACCAAAATCGGAAATCATCCAGGAGGATATTGACAAACTGATTCAAGATATGCATAAAATCATATTGCCACATGGCGATAAAATACTGCATGTTGTGCCTCAGGAATTTTACATAGACAACAACAAGGAAGGTTATTTGGATCCGATTGGTATGTCCGGAGCGCGACTGGAATCCAACTTCCATATTATAACCGCAAACGCTGAAGCATTGGAAAACTTAATGCGCGCTGTCGAAAAGTCACAATTGCAGATCGCAGGGTTTGTATTGGAGCCAACGGCCACTGCCGAAGCAGTTCTTTCCAAAGATGAGAAAGAAGCTGGTGTTGCATTGGTTGATATTGGTGGAGGAACTACTGAAGTGAGTATTTATGCAGATGGAATCGTACGCTATACTGGTGTGATACCTTTGGGGTCCAGCGTCATCACCAAAGACATCAAAGCAGGATGTTCGGTCATTCAAGAGCAAGCTGAGAAGTTGAAGGTGCGTTTTGGTGCGGCCATTTCAGATGAAATTGTTGATAACCGCATCATCACCATCCCGGGTCTCATGGGCAGAGAACCCAAAGAAATATCCGAAAAAAATCTATCCAGGATCATCCAGTCGCGGGTGGAAGAACTGTTTGAATACATCATGTGGGAGATCCGCCGGAGTGGTTATGAAACAAAGCTGATTGCTGGCATGGTACTTACCGGAGGGGGCTCTAAGCTAAAAGACATTGAATTGCTTGCTGAATACATGACCGGATTATCAACCCGAATCGGCAAACCCTTGGAACAACAAATGGCATTTTTAGACAGTGATGCACTGGATCCCGCATATGCAACGGGCTTGGGTATCCTATTGGAATCCATGAAAAGAGTCACTCCTGGCTTGCCGGAAATGCCTCCCACGCAGCAACCCAAACATGTTTTCGACATCGAGCATGATGATCTGCCAGTGTTGGTGGAGTCTGAAAATTCAAGTGGTTGGTTCAAATCACTCAAAGAAAAAACATACCAGGAAATCAGAGGATTTTTCAGTCCGGGCTCGGATTCGGTCCTGTGACACATTTTTTTTATTTATATATAAAAAAAAATTATAATTTATTTTTATTTCTAATATATAATTACATATCTTTACACCATAAATAGATATTGAAAATTATAATATGAGTCAAATTTCCATCATAAAAGTCATAGGAGTAGGAGGCGGTGGAACCAATGCAGTGACTCATATGTATAATTTGGGTATTCGTGGAGTGGATTTTGCCATTTGCAATACGGATGAACAATCCTTGGATTTAAGCCCGGTGCCAACCAAAATTCAACTGGGACCCATGTTGACAGTTGGAAGAGGCGCAGGAAATAATCCCGAAATGGGAAAAAAGGCCTGTCTCGAATCAACCGAAGATTTGAGAACCTTTTTGGATGACAATACCAAAATGCTGTTTATTACAGCCGGAATGGGTGGAGGTACGGGTACCGGAGCAGGCCCAATTTTGGCTAAAGTGGCCCGTGAAATGGGTATTTTAACCGTTGGAATCGTTACCTTGCCTTTTTCGTTTGAGGGACCTCGTCGAGGAAAGCATGCACATGAAGGAATTGAACAACTCAAACAAAATATTGATGCTTTGATCGTTGTGTCCAATGACAAATTGCGCCAGATTTACGGCAATCTACCGATGTCCAGCGCGTTCAGTCATGCCGACAATGTTTTGGCCACGGCTGCAAAAGGAATTGCGGAAATCATCACTGTACCGGGTTATATAAACGTCGATTTTGAAGATGTCAATTTCGTCATGAAAGATAGCGGTGTTGCCATCATGGGATCAGCGACCGCGGGTGGGGAAGATCGTGCAAAAAAAGTGATCGAGAATGCTTTGAATTCACCATTGCTTGAAGACAATGACATCCGAGGAGCGCGTCATATTTTATTGAATATTACTACTGGGCGCAATCCTGAAATCACCATGGATGAAGTAGGGATCATTACAGAATACATTCAACAAGAAGCTGGACATACCGATTTGATTTGGGGAAGTTGTGTAGATGATAGTTTGAATGATCAGATCAATGTAACCATTATCGCCACAGGTTTTGGTACCGGTTATAAAGAAAGAAGGGAAGAAATTACCCAAAAGGTTGATTTGGATTCCGAAAGTGATAGAATTTTAATCAAATCGGAAACTGAAACAAAAGCTTATGTGTTTGAATTTGAAGAAACACCTGAAGAACGGGGAGTTCCAGCGGTATCAAGCATCATGCGTGAAAACGAGCTGAAATTTGTACCGGGATCCCGAAATGCTTCAAACCTAGAGAAATCGCCCCTGCAAAATATTAAAAACCTAAGTGAAACCGAAAATATACCGGCTTACGAACGAAGGAACGTCAAGCTGGATTGGGTGAACCCATCTTCAGAACTCAATGCATCCCGAATCAGGATGTTCATGGATGAGGACAACAAGCCTGAAATCCGTGAGGAGAGTTCATTCCTTCACGACAATGTTGACTAAAGATGCTTCGTCTTTTCATACCTTTTCATGAGATTGGTTTATTAAGTCCGGACGCTCGTCCGGACTTTTTTTTTAGTTCTGTTTCTGGATAATTGATGTTTCTTTTTGTTGGGCGATTTTTTGGGGTCTACCCAGGCCATAGCAACTTAAATGTGTATGCAAAACCATGTTGATCAAGAATCTTTGTCTGATCTCCATGCACTTGCGGGAAATTCGTTTAATGACTGCTCGCTGAGCAGTATAAAAATGTTAAATTTGTGAGACAGACAACCTTTTATGGTTAGAATGCGTATTCAATTTTAAGATCCAATTTCAGAAGTTATCTGATTTGTTTTAGCGACAAGGATATTATGCGAATCATGAACGAAAGCTTGAAAATTGTTTTTTAACCTAAATAATAAGTATATGCGAACATCATTACTTTTAGTAATTGCTTTTTGTCTGGGATTCTACTCGAATGCACAGACTGTCAAAATTTTCGGGACTGTAACCAATACGGATAATAAACCGGTGGCGGACTGGCCCGTAACCATTGCTTCAAATCCTGCGACCAATTCGGTCGGGATTCGGTTGACCACCAATTCAGATGGATATTACGAACACGAATTTAAAGTCAATCCAAACATTGCGGGCTATGTAGTGACTGTGCAAGATCCTTGCAGTCCTCAGCCCCAAGCCCAAAAAGCGCCTGCTCTGGAGGGCAAATATCAATTGGATTTCACCATTTGCACAAATCGTTCTGCAGATCCTTGTGACGGAAAATTCTTTTTCCAGGTTCAACAGGATGGTTGGGTAGAATTTCATGCAGCTTCGGCTTCCAATGAACCCGTCGAGTACTATTGGGAATTTGGTGATGGCACTACAGCAACCGGCCAGGACACCAAACATCAATACTCGGCTCCAGGCGTATACACGGTCAATTTAATCATTGCCGGTGCAAATTGTAAGAAGCTCTATACCTTCCGCATCGAAATAAAGGATAATACACCCCCACCTTCAACCAGTTGGGAAAATGCTTGCTGTGGTTCGGTCAAAATTAGTTCAGTCAGCCTGAACAGCTCCACTGCTAAAGGTTACTTATTTAAAGCTTCTGCTGGTTTCCCGATCAAGGAAGTGAGTTGGGATTTTGGTGACGGAACAAGTGGTTCAGGCATTGAAGTTCGCCATGAATATGCAAAAGAAGGAAAGTATTTGGTAACCACCAAAATTGTCGGAGAGTTCTGCACCGTGGTTTTAAATACCTGGATTCATGTTACCTCGGTTAAAACCGATACCTGCGACATTGATTTTGCATTCTCAACGGACCAATTGTCAGCGAAATTTCGAGCCGATTTAAAAGGAAAAACTGCAGACAAATTAAAATGGGATTTTGGCGATGGTTCCGGTTCAACCGATGCAGAGACCAGCCACACGTATGGCAAAGCAGGTGTGTACAAAGTGACTTTGTATGTTTCCATTGGTGGAAAAATTTGTCAAATTACCAAAGAAGTTAAGGTGGGCAATAGGTTGGATCCAAATGACCCTTGCAATGCAAGCATCAACACCACGACAGACCAATTGACGGTAAAATTTGAATTGGGACTCAATGCGAAACCCGATAAAATTTTGTGGAATTTTGGAGACGGAAACTCCTCCACTGATTTGAGTGTAAAGCACACCTATGCGAAAGCAGGAACTTATACGGTAATTGTTTATTTTGTCATCAATGGGGTAGAGTGTAAACTTTCCAAACGAATCATCGTAGGTAGCAGAACAGGCAATAAGGTTGACATTGCCATTACGGAAGTAAATCCTAATCCTGCAGTTGACAACATTGTGGTGTCTATAAAAAGTTCTGATAAGGCTACGGTGACCTTGGTCATTGCTGATGTGACCGGAGTTGGTTTGATTAAAAAACAATTGGATCTTGAACCAGGAGACAACAAAGTACCATTGGAATTGGTGAATTTGAAACCAGGCACATACATTGTATACTTGTATTTTGAAGGCAACCCGGTTTCCAAAATGCTGTTCCAGAAAATCTAATAACTTGCTGACTATCAGGAAAAAATTTGATGGGTTTGCAAATCATGGATGAGTAGAATACATAGACAATTCGTACATGAAATGTTTGCAAAAACTTAGCACATGACAGTCGCCAAAGGAGGAGCCCATTTGCAAAGAATAACATAGAATTTTCGGAAGCAACCTTATTAAAATTGATGAAAAAGCTGTTCCCGTGGAATAGCTTTTTCTTTTTTTGCATTTTTATAAGGATTGTATTTGATGTTGATTTGCAGGCTTTGAAATATATTGATGACTTTTTACATGATTCAAAGTTTTCGGATCAAATCCGGAATCAATGGTAGCCATTGAACCTTCTTATAAAGTGGATTTTTTTAACACCCTAATCAGGTTCTCATTCAATGTTACTTTCATATTACCTTGGCCAGTTCAGCGAATTTTATGTTCATTGCTCAATTTGCTTGGAAGGAGAATGGACAAGAAGGATGCCTTTTGAAAACACTTTGATCGGATTCATGTTTACATTCTCATGGAAACATCGCGTAAAAGAATCTCTTGGGAATCCATCACACGTTCCTACCGAATTTATCGGTTCATTAAGCCTCATAGAGGCTATTTTTTATTTGGGATGCTTTTTCTGGTCATGGGCAGTGGTCTGTTTATGTTGTTTCCAGCCGCCGCGGGCGAAATGGCGAATACCGCTGTTGGAAAGGGAAGTTGGAATATTGACCTAAAACAGTTTGGATGGATATTTTTCGGAATTCTGGTGGTTCAGGGCATTTTATCATATTACCGCACCACTTTTTTTGCCCGAGTCAGCGAATTTGGAATAGCCGACTTGAGAAAGTCATTGTATGAAAAAATCATTACTCAAGAATTGTCTTATTTCGAAAGCCATCGCATTGGTGAATTGACCAGTAGGCTTACAGCAGATGTCGAGCAACTCCAAGCAGCATTCAGCATCACGCTTGCAGAATTCATCCGGCAATTGGTGGTATTGATTGGAGGGATCATCATCATAGCATGGATGACTCCGCATCTGGCTTTGACCATGTTACTAACCTTCCCCGTGATCGTTATATCAAGCATTTTTTTTGGCAAATATGTTCGAAAATTATCCAAGGCCAGGCAAGATAGCTTGGCTAATACAAACATCATCGTTGAAGAAAGTTTACAATCTTTTCAAAACGTAAAAGCATTTACCAACGAATCATTCGAAGTGACGAGGTATTCAAATTCCATTGACCAGATGGTGGACTTATCCATGAAATATGCGAAAGTGAGAGGTCTCTTCTTCATTTTTATCATCACGGTTTTGTTTGGGGGTCTATTTTTTATTCTGTGGCGTGGGGCCATGTTGGTGCAACAAGGAGAGATGGAAGTGGGTGACCTATTTTCTTTCATCATTTACACCGGAATCATAGGCGGCGCAATTGCTGGTTTAGGCAACTTGTATACGGCTATTGCTGGAGCGATTGGTGCTACCGAGCGCATTCAAGAAATTTTGGACCGGGATCAGGAAATTCAGTTAAACCACAGCGTTGCAAGCAGTCAGCGATTACAGGGAAACGTTGCTTTTGAATCGGTTGGTTTTTCGTATCCATCGCGTCCGGAAGTACAAGTGCTCAAAGACATATCTTTTCAATTGGAAAGAGGAAAAAGAATTGCCTTTGTTGGAGCAAGCGGAGCAGGAAAATCGACCATTGTTCAATTGTTGATGCGTTTTTATAAACCGGAAACGGGAAAAATCCTGATGGACGGGCAACCGGTCGAAGCATTTGATTTAAAGGAATTCAGAAGCAACATAGCCATCGTTCCGCAGGAAATCCTACTATTTGGCGGTACCATTCGAGAAAACATTCGGTATGGAAAGCCAGACGCGACAGATGAAGAAATCATGGAAGCCGCGAAAAAGTCAAATGCTTTGGAGTTTATTCGTTCATTTCCAGATCAATTTGAAACCATCGTGGGTGAACGAGGCGTAAAACTCAGTGGTGGACAAAGACAACGAATTGCCATTGCCAGAGCTATTTTGAAAAATCCAGCCATCTTGATTCTCGATGAAGCTACGTCTTCGCTTGATGCTGAAAGTGAGAAATTGGTGCAGGATGCATTGGATGTGCTCATGAAAGACAGAAGTTCGCTGATCATAGCGCATCGCTTGTCGACCATTCGCGAAGCCGATTGCATTTATGTATTGCATAAGGGTCAAATCGCAGAACGTGGAACACATGACGAGTTGATATCAAAAGATCAGGGAACCTACAAAGCATTGGTGGAGTTGCAAATGGAATCCGCATAAATTCAATGTTGAGCATCTGTGATTTCCTTATGTTGCCAGTAGTCAGAAAGATTGTAATTTCGGGCGACAAATGTTGTGTTGTTAACTGACCAGTTTGATTTGAATGGTTTCATTAAAATCATACAATAGTTTCGGTGTGGATGTACGTGCATCGCAACTGATTCCCATCCAATTTGCTGAGGAACTTTTACAATTGCACAAAGAGCATCGATACAGGATCTTGGGTGGAGGCACCAATGTACTACTCACACGAGACCTTCACGAGGCCATTCTTCACATGGAGATTATGGACTGTGAAATATTGAGTGAAAATGATGAATCTGTTTCTGTTCAATTTGGTGCAGGGTGGATTTGGCACGATGTGGTGAAGTGGGCGTTGCAGCGGAAGCTTGGAGGTATCGAGAATCTCAGTTTGATCCCGGGTACCATAGGCGCTGCTCCCGTTCAAAACATTGGGGCTTACGGTGTAGAATTGTCACAAGTGCTCGAACGTGTGGAAGGTTTATACACTTCCAAAGGAAAGTTTCTTTCATTCCATAAAGAAGATTGTCAATTGGGATACCGTGACAGCATATTCAAACGCGAACTCAAGGACCAATTCATCATTACACATGTGGTATTGACCTTGCAAAAAAATCCAAAATTACATCTGGATTACGGGGCCATCCGTGAGCAATTGGAAAAACAAAACATCAAAGAACCAACCATCCAACAGGTCAGCGAAGCCATTATCAACATCCGCACAGAGAAATTGCCCGATCCTTCAATAATAGGCAATGCGGGAAGTTTTTTTAAAAACATTTCCGTGGATCTTCACAAGTTCCGTCAATTGCAAAATGAATATCCTTCGATGCCAGCCTATCCACAGGCTGATGGGATGGTTAAAATTCCAACAGCTTGGTTGATTGAAACTTGCGGCTGGAAAGGAAAAAGAAAAGGGGCGGTTGGTTGTTACGACAAGCAAGCATTGGTCATTGTAAATTATGGAGCGGCTGAGGGACGAGAAATTTGGGATTTTGCACAAGAGATCATGCAGTCGGTGGAAACTGCTTTTGGACTTTCCATCCAACCAGAAGTCAATGTCTGGTAAAGCGTTATTTCGTGCATAGTTGGTCATTGACCCATTAAGAGGAGTAAGTTGATCCAACTGAGCCGTTGACTTAAACAAGCTTGTATGTCTACGGGCATTCTTCCATGAATGAATATTTAGTGCTTGTAATATTGAATTTTATATATTACAATAAAATTTAATTTGAATATTTTTTCATACCTGAATTTGTACCTAGTTGACAGGGATCTTTGTTAAAACACCTCAAAGCTTGCCGGGAGTGGTTGGATACCATTATATTTACTGGAACTTTGATGGATTTCCATCAAAAATTGACCTCTGGAACAATTTAGCAGAATAAAATCAGGGTTTCATGCAGCTGGTTATTTCATTTTTATTGAGCTGGTTCATCCAAAGTGCTTCTTCGGAAACCATCCATCATGCCAATGGCTTTGCCGCATGTTCGCGTGCCTCTGATTCTACCATATTGGCCAACTTTTGTGTGAACTCTAATGGCGCCAATTGGAATACGAAATGGAATATTTTCCGTCCAATGAATGAATGGACTGGTGTTTTATTAAATGCTGAGGGTTGCGTACAAAGTGTTGTATTGGTCAATAACAATGTTTCCGGTGTCCTTCCACCCACACTTGGAAATTTATCATCCCTAAGGGTTTTCTACATCTTTGGAAATGATCTATACGGGGAGATTCCTTCTGAATTGGGAAACTTGACCCAACTCGAAGATTTGGTTTTGGAAGACAATGCTTTGACCGGATCCATCCCTTCTGCGATTGCCAATTGTACCGCATTGAAAAACATTTCACTGGCCAATAACCAATTGAGCGGACAAATTCCATCTTCGTTGGGCAATTTAATGAATCTCACTTCAATCAACCTTAGCAAAAATCAACTCAGCGGAACATTGCCGGAGACGATGAGCAATTTAAACAAATTGCGTGTGTTGGATTTCAGTGCGAATCAGTTGAGTGGTAGTGTTCCTCAAAGTTTCAGCCAGTTGCTTGAACTGCGTGAATTTTATTTGCAGGAAAATAATTTTACAGGAACATTGCCACAGTCATTTTCCAATTTTGATCAAATGAACCACTTTTGGGTTTATTCGAATCAATTTACTGGGCGTGTACCCGATTTGACAGATGCTCCGTTGTTTAGCCTGCGCATTGAAAACAACCATTTCAACAGCATACCAGATTACAAATTGGTAACCACATGGGGCAATTCATTTCCTTTTGGATTGGTGATTACCAACAACGATTTGACATTTGAAGACCTCATTCCATTAAAAAATTTTTCGCGCAGGTATTATTACGAATACGATCCCCAAAATCCTGTTCGATTGGATTCGATGCTATTCATAGAAAAGGGATCAACCTATGTTGTTCAAACGCTCGTTGATCAGGGATTGACAGAAAATAATTACAAGTGGTACAAAGATACCAGTGTGGTATTCATCAGCAACCAGAATACTTACGAAATCATTCAAGCTTCTGAAACCGATGAAGGCTATTACAGTGGCCGCATCACCAATCCGGAAATCAATGATTTTGAAATTGAAATAGCACCATTTAGAGTCATCGTATTCCAACCCTCAAAATGTGATATTCCATTGGCGGGAGCTAAGTGCAAAGATGCATTGCATTTTTGCAGTACTTCGGGCCTTCACAATTATTGCGGTTCATTGGGTGTGTTGGATACCAGCTTGCATTATTTTCTTTGTGATACACAAGTTTCGGTTAGCAATCCCAGGTGGCTATCTTTTGTTGCACCTATAGATAGCATTGATCTGGAGGTCATACCAATCAATTGTTCAGGTGTAGAAGAAAATGGGATCGAATACCGCGGAATGCAATGGGCTTTGTGGCAATCTTGCGGTAATAGACCTGATAGCATATTGCTTTGTAAAAGCGACTGCAGCGAAGGCCCAATGATCATCTCTTACAACCAATTCCTTGTGGGTCATACTTACCAGCTGGTATTGAACGGTTGTCATGGAGATAATTGCAGTTATTTGGTTCGTGTACGAAAAGGAAAACAAACTTTTGAACTGATGGAACCTGGGAGCATTCAAGGTCCTGCTTTGCTTTGTCCAGGATTTGGTACACAATCGTATTCAATTTCAGAAATTCCAGGTGCGAATGCTTATCTCTGGTATATTCAAGACACCTTGGTGCAGGCCTCTCCAGATCCAATCATAACATTCAATGACTTGCAGCCCGGAAGTTATCAATTGAAGGTACGTGCAGTCAATGCATGTGACACCACAGCCTATAGTTTCAGAATTTTTAATGTCAATCCAATACTGACCATACGGAATGTTCAGCTTGAAAAATTGTCAAGGGACTCAGCTTTTCGCATCAGTTTTTTGGTAGAGGGAGGTATTAAACCTTACCGCATTTCCAAAGGACGTGGCCGATTGGATTCGATTTCCGGAAACTTTATTTCAGATGTTTTGCTTTGCAAATCAGCCTATGAATTTGAGCTCACCGATAGCAACGGTTGCAAAATTGTTTACAAAGGATTTGAAAATTGCGGGTGCAATACACAAGCAGGGATTTTGTCCAATGACACATTGCAAATTTGTGAAGGACAAAGCTTTTCAGTGAAAATTTTAGGCAACGAAATTTTAGATTCTTTGGATGTGGGCACCTATGCTATCATAACCGATTTGATGAACCCAGCAGGAAGTATTTTAAAATCGAATGTGAATGGGATTTTTCCGTTTGACCCCGCTCGGTTCAAATTCAATACATGGTATTATGTCGTTCGAATGGTCGGACGTCGAGACGGCAAGGGAGAAGTCAATTTGAAACATCCTTGTTTGAGCCTTTCCAACTTGCAACCTTTGATATTCAGACCTAAGCCGTTGATCTCAGCGGGACCTGATCAGGAAGTTTGTGGTTTTACTGCCCAATTGAATGGTTTTGGAAATTTTACGAGTGGAATCTGGAAAATTGTTGCGGGCCCAGGAGTCGGCGCATTTGTACAGGAAAGCGATCCTCAAACAAGCATCACCGTGAGTTCGTTTGGATTGTATACATTGAGTTTTGAAGTCAGTAATGGATTTTGCACCAACAAAGACGAAATGAAAATTCTTTTCCGGGAAGGCTTGATGCCCAACCCAAAAGGATTTTATTTTGTTTGCAGCGGGCAATCCACCGAATTGGATGCAGGTACTTATGAAAAATATTATTGGTCTACCGGTGATACCACCCAAAAAGTAAGTTTGTCTTCCGCCGGAAATTACTGTTTAACGGTCAGCGACGCCAATGGATGTACTGGAACATTTTGTTTTGAAATCCAGGAAGGTACCAAACCGAATGCGGAATTGCTCTCTCCGGATACCATTTGTACAGGACGATTCGATACCATTCGGGTGACCGAAAATTACATTGACTACCAATGGAGCGATCAAAGCAGCTTACCCTATTTAGCTATTGATACAGCAGGTTCTTATTGCGTTTCTGTAACGGCTACTAACGGTTGCAAGGACACGGTGTGCACTTCAGTATTTTCAAAACCGCGTGCATTTTCATTTTTGGAGGACACTGTATGTTACAATGAACCCTTTGTATTTCGAAATCGCACATTTGCCACTCCTGGAAAATACCGATATTTGGTAGAAGGTGCTTTAAACAACGGGTGCGACAGCGTATACCAAATTGCCTGGCAATGGTGGCCACAAATTGTACTTGTGGATTCTGTCATATTGAAAGACAACGGAAGTGGAACAGGCGCTATTCTCGTAACAGTTGGTGGAGGCAAGGGTTCTTATCGATACTTATGGAGCAATGGCGCCAGGACTCCTGGCATCACAAACTTGAGGGCAGGATCATACACATTGTTCGTCACCGATGCAGCCGATTGCTTGCAGGTATTTGTTTTCAATGTCCCAATGTCCACAAGCACCAACCCTAATGGAAACCCCACCGAAGTTAACATTCCATTTTTTTGTTTTCCTAATCCGTTTTCGCGTGAAGATGGATTTTACATCCGCAATTTATCAGACAGTAAGATTATTCATCTGGAAATTTACCATACATCTGGGCATTGTGCGTACAAACAAACGTTCGTTAGTACCGGACGTGGTGATATCATCCGGTTGATACCTCCCTTAGATCCCGGATTTTACATCATTCATTTGGGAGGGGCAGAAAAATTGAAATATAAAAGCATCATCATCATCAATTAAATTTTTATTTACATGAGAAACATCCTATTGGCGATTTTGATTTGGATCGGCATGCATGCATGCGCAAACGCTCAAAATGGAATTCGAATCAACCGGTGGATCAGCGGACTTTCCGTACCCGTTGATATTGGAAATTGTGGCGACGACCGGATTTTTGTAATTGAAAAAGTTGGTAAAATCCGCATCATCAAAAACAATGTATTGCAAGCTCGGGCATTTCTTGATATTGGTTTGAAAGTGCGGTCAACTGGTGGAGAGCAAGGACTTTTGGGAATGGCATTTCATCCGCGTTTTAAAGAAAATGGACTGATATACGTAAATTATACCGACCGGTCATCGCAAACCATGACGGTCATTGAAGAATATAAAATCAGCGCGGATAGTAACCGGGTTGATTCGTTGTCCGGACGTGTTTTACTCACCATAGCACAGCCCTATGCAAACCACAATGGAGGCTGTATAAAGTTTGGTTTCGATGGATATTTATACATTGGCATGGGTGACGGTGGAAGCGCCAATGATCCGCAAAACAATGCACAGAATAAGCTTTCCATGTTGGGCAAGATGCTTCGCATCGATGTCAATTCTAGTGGCACTTATGAAATACCAGCCACCAATCCTTTTGTCGGAAAGCCTGCCTATGCGCCTGAAATTTGGGCCATTGGAATGCGCAATCCATGGAGATTTAGTTTCGACCGATTGACAGGGGATTTATGGATTGGCGATGTGGGTCAAGGAAGTTGGGAAGAAGTCGATTTTGAACCGGCGGGTGACGCAGGTGGCAGAAATTATGGTTGGCGATGTTACGAAGGGAATGCCAATTTCAATACCTCGGGATGTGAACCAAAAAATGTTTTCTCATTTCCAATACACGAATATTTCAGTGACGAGAATATCAACGGCTGCTCAGTGACGGGCGGCTATGTGTATCGTGGGCAACGATTTCCCAGTTTGTACGGTAAATACATTTATGGAGATTATTGCAGCGGAAAAATTTGGTCCATTCATCGTGGTGATAGCAATCGCTTGATTAATACTTTGCTATACGATCATAGCAATAATTCAATCACGACATTCGGTGAAGATGCAGCAGGAAATATTTATTTTGCCGATGCTTCGCTTGGGGCAATATTTCAAATTCTTGATACTTGCACATTAAAGATCAATCTTACAACAAGGGACATCCAATGCGCAGGCAATCGAGATGGGAATGCCATGACCGATTTAGGTTCAATTCCTGAAATCAAGTTTCTTTGGTCAAATGGAGATACCACAAGCAGTGTTGATTCCTTGGGTCCTGGAATTTATTCAGTGACGGTTTCTACCGCTTTATGTCTGGCAACTGCAAGTTTTGAAATCAAAGACCGGAAGTTGGATACAGCATGCATCAGTCCGCCATTCACGGCAACATTTTGTGAAGGCGATTCAACCACATTGGTCGCATGTGACAGACCGGGTATCGAAAAGTATATTTGGTATCTAGATGGAATGGTCATTCATGGAAATGAAGCGCGATTGAGCGTCAAGCAGGCAGGTGCATATCAACTATCCATCGTGGATAGTTTAGGCTGTTCTTCTGCAATTTCTAACATCATACAGGCCAATGTGCTGCCCAATCCTCCCAAACCAGAGATCTGGGTGAGCAGGGATTCAATTTTTGCAACCAATGGTTATCAATTCTACCGTTGGTTTCGATGGTCAACGCTGGTGAGTACTACTGAAGTACCCTATTCGTGGGTGAATGGTGCTGATGGTCCTTACCGGGTCCAGGTGGTCGATTCAAACGGCTGTGCCAGTGTTTGGTCAGATTCGGTAAACGTAGTGGTAGCTGGAACCAACCAGCCATTCAAACCGATACATCTCCTCATTCATTCAAACCCGGTGATCGATGAGCTTTTTTTTAAATCCAGCGAACCCATTGAATCTTGGGCGGTTTATGATGTGCAGGGTGCCTTGTGGAAACATAACCACATATCGGGCTTACCAAATAATTGGCATTCGATCAGGGTGCAATCGTTGCCAAAAGGCATTTATTGTTTGCGCATCAACTGTAAAAAGGGTGTAGTAAATCAGCTATTTCTTAAAGAGTAGAAGTGGGTGCTGGCAGGCTCGAACTGCCGACCTCCGCCCTGTCAAGGCGGCGCTCTGAACCAACTGAGCTAAGCACCCATATACGCGTTGGTGGTCAATGAGGCATAAAGATAATGTTTCTCTTACAAAGCCCAACCGGTGTGCACTTGGGTTTATGATTATTGTACCTTTGTGTTTCTTTGATTGAGCATATAGGGAATCCCTGTGCAAAACCATTACACTCTATGAATCCATTTAAACTTGAACGGGAACTGATTTTCCTTGATCTCGAAACCACAGGCATTCATATCATCCGTGACCGGATTGTGCAAATCGCCATGATTAAGTTTACACCCGGAAAAGATGAGCCCTTGGAATTGAACCAAATCATCAATCCTGGTATTCCCATTCCAGTGGAAGCAACAAAAGTGCATGGCATTGGGGCTGCTGAGGTAGCAGACAAACCCTCTTTTCAGGACATGGCAGGAGAATTGATGCAGTTCATTGGAGACAGCGATTTGGCAGGTTACAACAGTTTAAGGTTTGATATTCCACTGTTGGCAGAAGAATTTTATCGGTATGGATTTGACCTGAATTTGGAAAACCGGCGTTTGATCGATGTGCAGCGAATTTTTTATAAAATGGAACCCAGGACACTCAAAGCCGCTTATCAATTCTATTGTCAAAAGGAATTGCACAATGCCCACGATGCCATGGTAGACACCCGTGCAACCGTTGAAGTGTTATTGGGCCAATTGGAAAAATACAGCAATTCCGATTTCCTGCTGGAAGACGGAACAATCCTGGAAACACCTGTTCGCAACGACATGCAATCATTGAATGCTTTTACGAATGATTTGAATACCATTGATCCCACACAACGATTGAAGTACAATGAAAAAATGGAGGTCGTATTTAATTTTGGAAAACATGTGAACCTCAGTTTTGAAGAGGTTTGGAAGCGTGAACCGGCTTATTTTCATTGGGTATTGGACAAGGAATTTTCTTATCAGGTGAAGAAAATGGTAAACAAATTTTTGGAATCCAAAAAGTCAGGAACCGCCAGCTGATATCTGCCAGACAATGGATTCCAAGAGGTTTTTTTACACCCAATTGAATAACGGTTTATTAGGTAGCCATGGATGAACAAACCATTGTATCAATACATTCCACTGAAAAGAGAAACCATTTTATCAGAGAGATTGTTATTAAAGAGATTGGAATCTCAATTGTGGGGTAAACGAATGTTCATTTCAGAATCAAGATTATTTTTATAAGTTATTGATCATAAATACACGAAAATGTTGGAAAAATTGAAATTATTGGCCTTGATGGGATCACTGTTGGTGGTATGGTCATCTTGCGGAGGCGATGACCCGGATACGGATTCAAAAGGAAGTTTGGAAATCGTGTTCAAAGCCACTTATGGCTCAGAACCATTTGTAAAAGGCAAAGTATATGATTATTTTGGAGTCGGAACCGTGTTGTTTACAAAATCAGAATTTTATCTTTCGGATATTACCTTGTCAGGGGATCACCACGATCATACCCTGGCCAGTGTGGACTACATTTCCATTTCCGATCACCACACCACGATAGAAAATGCGCAAGCTGGATTGACGCTGACATTTGATAGCATCCCATCGGGAAATTATCAAGCATTGAAATTTAATTTGGGCTTGACCGCAGCACAGAACAAAACGGTTCCAGCGAATTATGCTCCAACCCACCCAATGGGTGAAGGAAACCGCTATTGGTCGGCCTGGAATTCATACATATTCAGCAAAACGGAAGGCAGTTTTAACAATGGATCCCAATCATATAATTTTACCTACCATTCGGGCTTTGACGATTCCATGAAAGCCGTAGAGATGACCCGAAGCATTCTGGTAGAAGCCGGGAAAAAAACCAGGCTGGTGATTGAAATTGACCATAAGGCTTTATTTGCGGAAGACGCAAATGGCATGGATATCGCGGCTAATCCTCAAATCCACAATAAAAGCAGCCTCATGGATGCTTTCATGAATCGTTACCAAGCAGCTTTTCACATGCAATAAGGGGAGGAGCATGAAAGTCATCGTAGGATTGGCAGTCTTTTCATTTTTTATTATTGCCTGTGATTCGGGCGGTGGAGGATCAGAAGGCGATTTATTGCATATTCCCTACGAACCGAAGGACTATGTCATTGAAATTCCCAAGGGCCTACCGCCTTTACCGGATTTTCCAGACAATCCCCAGACTTTTGATGGTGTTCAACTTGGCCGCCATTTATTTTTTGATCCAATCCTTTCTTTAGACAGTACGTTGTCTTGTTCAAGTTGTCACGATCCACGAAAGGCTTTCACCGATAATTTACCAGTGAGTCCCGGAGTGGATGGAACCTTGGGTAGCAGGAGTTCCATGACGACCTTAAATACGGCCTATTTTGTGAAAGGCTTATTTTGGGATGGCAGGGTAGGTACTTTGGAACAACAAGCCATCGAACCTGTACAAAATCCAATCGAGTTGCATGAAAATTGGCCAAGGGTCGAAGAGAAATTTCGTCGTCATGCCAAATATCCTGAAATGTTTCGCAAGGCCTTTGGAATCAGCGATCGCAAAGAGATTACCAAGGAATTAGCGGCCAAAGCCATTGCCCAATACGAGCGTTTACATTTGACCGGCGGTCAATCATTGTATCAGAGGCAATTGCGAGGAGAAGTTTTTTTTGATCCCGACCAACAAGAGGGGCATGATTTGTATTTCAATGCGGATCTTTTGATTCCGGATGCCGAATGTTTTCATTGTCATTCCGCTCCATTGATGCATGCAAATGATTTTTTCAACAACGGAATTGATACGGTTTCCAGCCTGGATGGGTTTGTGGACAAAGGAAGAGGCGGAGTGACCGGGTTAAGGATCGATAACGGACGGTTTAAAGCCCCCACACTATATAACATTGTACTGACTGCGCCTTACATGCACGATGGCCGATTTAAAACCCTGGAGGCGGTCATTGATCATTATAATTCAGGTGGCCACTTTGCGGAGAACAAAGATGGATTCATACGACCGCTGGGTTTAAATGCCCGGCAAAAAAAGAGTCTGATTACTTTTTTAAAAACACTTACGGACACCTCCTACCTACAAAATCCAGATGTTTTGAGCCCATTTTGAAAAATTTTTAAAAAAAATTTCTGGTTTTCGGGCCCAAAATCAAATTTTCAAAGATCATTTTTAAGGGATTGACAGGCATTTAATAGTAAATTGATATTGTAAATCAGAATATTATGATCTTACATTCAATATATATAAAAATTTAATATATGACAACCCCATTTTTTTGTACTTGTTAGGCTTTTCGAATCGTCGGATACTTGTACTGTGATTGTTTAACAAAGGGAAGAAATACAATCAGAATGCCGGTAAAAGTATCGGCGACCGTAAAATTCGGATATGTTCATGGGATTATAATTTGTTAATTGGGAGCTTTCGGCTCTTGTTTGAAAGCTCCAATTAACAAATTTCCTGGAACGAATCCCCGCTATTTAAAATTCGTCTTTTCAATACATATAGTAAGCTAGTTTTGGATATGTTCATGGGATTATAAATAGCCGGTTAGCGCCAAATAACCGGCTATTTTTTAAAAAGAGATTCAACTTGTACTTTCTGATAAATCTATTTCAAAACGAAAAACAGAGAAGTCCTGCAGAAGTGCAGGACTTTTTTTTTTGTATTACATTTCAAAATTTGGACAAAGCCGTACAGCGTATTGTGCTTCGTTAGAAAATCAATACGTGCTGAATCGTTTGATTTATAAATCCATTGTGGCTTGAAAGTCGGTTGGCACAATTTGTGCTCAAGAATGGATCCGACTCGTGGGTGTATTGGGAAGTTTGAGACTTCTAAATAAATCATGGGTTCGCACTAGGTTGATTATGCTTAGTACTCGTCCAAGGCTGATTGAATAGCCATATCATTGTACTTAACTCGCGTGCGGTAGTCTTGAAACAATGTAATGATCATTCAGTCCATCCAATTGGTATCAGGAGTTGACCATTGGTGAGGATCAAAAAATGGACATGGATTTATTTTTTTGTACGGTCGTATTTCCAATTTCTATGTTTGCCTTCTTCCAGCCAAAGAAGCATTTTGGCAATGCGCCGCTCTCTAGTAGCGATTTGTTTGGCCTCAATAATCCATTCCAGGTATTCATTTTGGTGCGAAGGGCTCAATAGGTGAAAGTTTTCTTTGGCTTTGGGATGAACATTGAAATGTTGATTCACTTCAGGCGGTAGCTCCAAGATTTTCTTCTTGAGTGAATCTCTTTTTGGCAATTTGATACCTTCGTCATTGAGTTTTTTGGCTTGAATCAAATATGCAAGAAGAATGTGGTCGGGTGGTAAATCTTGGAGGCTGCAGATGCGGCCCAAATTACCCATCGCATCGCCTCCATTTGTTTTAGGTGCTTGAAGATACCCCAGCGATTGATCCAATAAAGAATATTTCCAAAAACCAAAAACTGCATGTTGTTTGAATGCTGCCATGGTGCAAAAGGGGCCTTTGTAATCAAATGCTATGAAAGACCATTTGATCGACTCTTGTATTTGTGGAACGGCTTGATGAACCAATGATCTTAAGTGATTCAATACGGGTCGTGCAAAATCTACAGATTTGGCAATGTATTCGTCGATACGTGAATTGCTTGATTGCATACGTTGCTTAAGAATGGCTTAAACAAAGTTATGGATTGGATCATTCTTCCGTATTCAATGATACAAAATATTTCGATCAAGTCGATCGTATGCGATCTAGACTTTCATTGATCGAACAATGGTTTTAAAAGGATGCAAAATCAACCCAAACCAAATGATGGTCGCTAGCGGACTGGATTGGATCTTGCAGGCTTGGATATACTTCCCAGCGAACGGGAGATTTTCCTGGCCAGGCCCCTTTTCTGAATATGCCACAGCCTTGAATTTTCTCAAACAAGCTTGGAGAAACCAGTATGTAGTCAATTTTTTGGTTGTCATTGCCCAGACCGAAAGTCCCCCTTCCTTGAAAAGAACCTGTATCAAATGTGGGATGTTCGGACACTTCTTTCAAATCTGTTCCAGTGATGAGGGGCGCTAATGCATCGCTATCGGGCGTATCGTTCAGGTCTCCTAAAACGATGATGTTTTCTTTTCCTTCGGCCCGCATCCGTTCATAGATTTCTTTCACCCTCAAAGCTTGCGCTTTTCTTTTGGACTGGGAACTTGCGTCGTTTCCTCCAAATTTACTTTTGAAATGGTTGGGTAGAATCCACACATGATCGCCGCCTGGACATTGGATGCAATATTCCGGGCAATCTCTGCTAAAAATGATTTTACCAGCTTCGTCTTGATCGTGGACATGGCTTTGCATCCAAGAAATGTGATACCCATTTTGAGCCATGACACCCACATCTATTCCCCGGTTATCGTTTCCATCGATCAGCATGATTTCTTCAAATGCATGGCCATCCACTTTCTTTAAAATGATTTCGGAGTATTGTTTTAGGGCTATTCTGTTTTCGGCTTCTACTACCACCATGACATCCGGATTAACGTCGCGAATTACCATGGCTGTGTGTAAAATGGATTGCTCATTGACTGGTTCATTTTTCAGTTCAAACCAGCCAATCCAATCCGACCGACCATCTGCAACTACTTGAATGCTTCCATCGTGTGGCCTGGACAATAATTTACCCCGGTTTTGTCGCAGCAATATGTATCGGCTTTCGTCGGATTTTTCCAAACCCAAATCGACAACCAATTCCAAAATCCTTTCTTTATCGACAGTGGAATATTCTTCTTGTTCGAGGATGTTGTTTAATTCAGCCAGTTTTTCATTCAGCGGTGCGCTGAAAGTAGAATCTTCGTTAAAGATTCTGGCGCGTTCAAAAAGGTTTTCTACGTTGAAAGTGGCTATTTTCATTTTTTGGAGTTTTAATAAGTTCAGGTAAGATACGAATTTTATGCTGTAATACCAAAAGAAAGAAGGCGAAAACAAAAATAAGCCGGTAACAAGTTTTTGAGCCTTTGGATATCTTATTTAATTGTTACCAATGCAGCGAGTAGCTAAATTGGCAAATTTATAATATATGATCCCTTCTACATGAGTAGAAAACCAGATGCAATTTAAAAGGTAATTTAATTTTTCTTCTTTTTAGAAGACTTAGCCCTGGCATTAAAATCAAGACATAATTGAATCCAATATTCAAATTCCTTGCTGGTTCGCATCCCATCAGGATTTACCATCACGTAACCTTTCATGGGTCTTTTGGTGAAATCCATCACCCGGCATCCAAGTTGGGATAAAGCTTCATCTTGTTTGCTTGGATCAATTCTGCACATCATTTCATCACCAATGATTCCTAGACACATTTTATCTCTGTACATAAATGTTAGACCTCCCATCATTTCTTTTTCTTCCACCATCTCCAACTTACTGAGACGATTTCTGATTCGTGCAGCGAGTTCAATATTGTAGGCCATAGCAGTTTTATTGAATTAAAGATACTGCTACATTGTGACATTTTCAAATAAGCCATTGCAATAAATTGATTCTTGTAGTTGGTTTAAATGTCAGGTATGTGGCGTATTTCCGGTTTATGAGAAATAAGCAATGTTTATGGGCCAGAACGGATAATAAGGATCTCAGGATAATAGAAACCAAAATGCTGAATTCATACAATTTACTTAAAGGAAGATTATTTGGTTATCGTTAGGTACTTTCTGTTGAATGATCAACAGACATGGTAGTCGAATCAGTGTTATGATGTTTGGATAATCGATGTGCGGTTTCATCGTGATTGAATAGATTTTGATTTACCCATTTGATATTGGCAACGGAGCATCTGTATTGCTTAATTTGCATATGGAATTCAAATATTGCAATTGACCAATGTGTGAGTTGGAACATAACAAGGTTAAACAATTGTCTTCATGATTTTCAAAATATAGAATGCCTCATACAATCATTAAAGACTGCATAAACCATCGATGATTTTATGAATAAGCTAGAAATTCATTACCATGAGTTCGATAATTCATTGAGTATAAAATGCCAAGGCAGGTTTGACATGACTTGCATATTTTGTCATTGTTAGGCTAAAAAAAAACCGGATGACTGATCCGGTTAGGTGTTCTCATAGTGTGCATAAATCAATTGCAGTTGCAATTTAAGACATGCCTTCATGAGTTTTCAACTTTTGATTGGCGGTTTGATTGAATGAGAGGATGAATTTATCCAAGTGTTTTAATGAGTGATTTGAAGCATACCTTATTTAACTCAAATGCTTACAATGTCTAATGGATAATGCGCTGAAAATTGGGCAATGGCATGTAATGAATCACTACACTTAACAAATGAGTTGAGTTCGATTGGTGCGTGTGTGGACTGAGCACGATACATCAAATACTGATTTGGCAATGGCTTGCAATCGGGTCACGGCGTCTGGATAAAGAGATTTACAGAGATATTTCTCCAATTGGTGGATGGGTCCATCATTACCATTTTTAAAGCGATCAATGGTTTTGACCCAAAAAAAAACCTCAGCGAATGGCTGAGGTTTTTTCCTTTTACAAAAATGTATTTTTATGGTTTTTCATTAAGATTTAATTCCTGATTCAATTCAGGCAAGGTGCTTGGATTGACGATGGGTACTGGCGTTTCAACGCCTTTGATGCGTACAGCTTTGTAATCCTCATAACCTTTGCGTACTCCTTTGACTTCCCAATCGAAGGTGTAGTTCCCGGTTCCTTTACGCAGTTCTCTCACGCGAAATCCTTTGCTATTTTTTTCAATAACAGCTAGTCCTTCAGATTCTGCAGAACCAGGTGTCAATTGAATGGTCATGGTAGACGGGTTGATGACCAATTCAAAATGTTCTGAAAATGGAACAAAGGCTTCTCCGTTGACCAAGCGTGTAGTACCGCGTTCGTAAGCAGCTGCTTCCGGTCCTTCTACACAAGCATACCAAATCTCTTTGCTTGCATCTTTCGGGTGGTCCATGCTAAAATTCTTGACATTGGCATTGACAACCGATTGAGTTCCCTGGAGGAAAATTCCACCAATCAAGGTGTTTGGTGTGGTTGGGTGGAATAAACCAATGTACGGTACAACGGTATTGTTGACATTCGCTGCGGTGATTGCACCACCACGCTGACTACCAATGAAATTGTTGATTTGTCCGATGCCTTCAAAAGCATTCATGTAAACCCCAACCAATCTTACTGGAGTTGCTCCATTGTATGCTCTATTTAATAATGCCAATTCATTGGTCACACTTTTGCGGCTATTTCCATTGAGTGTATTCGATATCCTGGCGATTGTAAATGTATCCCGGTTGAAACGCAGGTAATGTTGAGCATAAGTGGTGGGGTATTCCTTAACACTTGAACCATAAGTGATCGTATCACCGGTAGCATTAGCAGGTTTTGTCCAAAATTCAGTGTACCAATCCGTAGGGCCTGACACAGTACGGTGAATAGCATTGGGTCTGAAATTGAGTTCAAAGTAAGCTTGATTCAACGGAGCGGTACCCGATTTATCAAACGTAATGGTTTGATTTCCGTTGGCGTATTGAAGAATGTTTGCTCCATTCATTTTCCAAAGTCCATCCCCACGTGGAAATACAATGCTTCCGCCACCTCTGCTCAAGCTAAGGGTGTTGGTATTGGTATCGATGCTGATGGCTTGAATTTCATTGCCTGGGTCGGCATCGGCATCATTTTTTAAACTGGAAAGATCTACACTGTTACCAGGAGTCAAAGTCAATGAATTGGTCATTGAATTGAAACTCATGGACTGAACTTCATTCTGTGGATCGGTGTCGTTATCGTTTGCAGCCGATTGCGCTTTGAACGCGTAAGCAGCGATTGGAACACTTAGGATGGGAGAAGTTCCCATTGGAGCATAAGTGGTTCCTCCGTTTGCATCCATGTCAACTTTCAATTGAAAACCTCCTTTAGACCAATCGATGACATCGCAACTCCCTTGCGGAGATCCTCCTTGACAAACATTTACATTGAAAAGGCCAATGGGCGATGTGGTGACCATGTGTTGTTCGGAATACACAGGTGCATTGTTAGAATTCAAAATGGTGAGTCGTAATGAAATATTCTGATTGGTCAATGGAGCGTTTTGGTTATTCCGCGCCACACCTTGATATTTAAAAACGACATTTTGTGCAGCAGCAAGCTGGGCAAACGCTGCAAAAAGCATGATTACAAATAATTTATTCATCTCGGAAAAGTTTATTTTTATTAATGTAATTTTTCAATGGTAAAAATCTGACGTTGCTGTTCGGTAGTTGCCTCAAGCAAATAAGATCCGGCAGGAATGTGTTGCAAAGACCAATTTTGGTTGCCTGGTTGCAATACCGTGCTTTCTATGCATTTGCCATCGATGGTCAAAAGATGCAATTGAAGCACTTGCTGAGAATGATTCTCTAAAGTCAGAAAATCCGTGAAAGGGTTAGGATATACATTCAATCCAGCAATGCCCGGATTCACCGTGGACACCACAGTGAGGTTGGTTTGATGGAAGCCTTGAGTGATCGTGGCAGATGGTCCTTTTAGAGTTTCTACCATGAACTCACCAAGCGTCCATTCCAAACTGTAACTTCCGGCTTTTTGGGCATTGCCAGCATTGGACACCACGGTCGGTGTGATGCGCTGTGCACCCAGTAAATGGCAGCAAACCAAGCCCAAAATCAAACAAAATGATTTCATGTTTTATGATTTTACCTTAAAGTTACAAATCTCCACGGAATGTGGTAATTGTACGTTAAATAATAAATTAACTATTGTTTAACTATTTGAATTAAAGCATTTAATATATTAGTAAAAAATACAATATATTAATTCAGGATAAGTACGGGTATCATCGCAGGCATCAATCTTGAGTGCCTTCGCTTGCTTGAATCTGGCGGTTGATTTTATCCACCTCCTGGTCGATGTAGTACAATCGCAATGGAGATTCTCCAATCAAGCCAAGGCGATCGAGAATTTTCATGACCGTCGCTTCTTCTTCTCTTTGCTCGGTAACATACCATTGCAAAAAGTTTTGGGTTGAATGGTCCATCTTACTTTGTGCCATGTTCAGCAGCTCATAAATGGATTGCGTGACCGATTGTTCTTGTTTATAGGTGGATTCGAAAACGTCTTGAATGTGATCGAATGCAGTCTTCGGCTGTTCAATAGCAGGAATCAACACCTGTCCGTTCCTTTCAATCAGGTAGTGTAAAATTTTCATCATGTGCATTCTTTCTTCATCCGCTTGCCGGTAAAAAAATTGTGCACATCCGTCTAAACTTTGTTGATCGCACCAGACGGCCATGGCCAGATAACTGTTACTGGCAGAAGCTTCTTTTTCCAACTGTGCATTGAGTGCTGATTCTATGGATTTTTCCAACATATGCTTTTTTTATTAAAACAAAGATCCGTGCGTTGTGTTTAAGCCTTTGAAATGTTTCACCAGTCCGTCGCAAGCCACCTCGATCAAATCCAATGCATGATCAAAGCGATTGTCGTAATAAGGATCAGGTACTATTTCCCAGTTGCCTTGCTCCGCAAATTCCATAAGCAACCTGATTTTATTTTGTTGTCCCGGTTTGGTGCACATGGATTGCAGGTAGGATAAATTGGATCTGTCCATTGCGAGAATGAGATCAAATCGATCCAGATCTGCAATTTGGATACGCCTTGAAATTTGACGATGAATGGAAATGCCTCGTTTTGCAGCTGCCTGGATGGCTCTGGGATCCGGTGATTCGCCATCATGGTAACCGTTGGTTCCGGCTGAATCCACCAGCCAGGGAAGTTGATGAGCGGCAACTTTCTGCTCGAGCATCCCTTGGGCCATGGGTGAACGGCAAATATTGCCAAGACATACCATTAAAATATTGATCATCTTGTGCAAATATAGAAGCAATCTGTACAATTGGTCAACCGGTTGGTCGGACCGAAAATTGATTGATTGCCTGTAATTGGTCTGCTAACATAAAAACTTTAAGTGGCATGCACTGTTCCATGTTGTATGTCGAAACATAAATCAACCATTGTACTGGGAGCGAGTACCAACCCTGAAAGGTATGCCTATTTGGCTACAGTGCTCCTTCATGAAAATTTACATCCGGTCGTTCCCGTAGGCCTCCGTCCAGGCCAAATTGCGGGGATCGATATTCGAACGGACCGTCAAGTTCTTACTGGTGTGGATACCGTTACACTTTATTTAAATCCATTGCACCAAAAAGATTGGTATGCTTACATTCTGGCCACCCAGCCCAAACGGGTCATTTTCAATCCTGGTACGGAGAATCCTGAATTTTACTCATTGCTCGTTCAACATGGAATTGAACCAGTGGAAGCATGCACCCTGGTAATGTTAAGAACAGGCCAATACTAATGAACCTTACGGTTGGAGATGCAATCGTTGAACTCCATGTAAAAAAGTGTAATTTTATTCCATGAAATCACTTTGCGTTTGTTTTGTCTTATTAATGCTTGAAGCGCGTGCTCAAAATATTTCAAAGCTGTTTGAGGACTTCCCTCCGATGTTTGAAAATTGCGATGCCGCTTTCCATGTTGCAATGCTGGAATGGTCGGAAGAACGATTGGACAATGATTCCATTTTCAAAAGGGCAACCAGTTGGGCTCCAGGTGGTATTGTAAAATCCTATGCCGACCGTTTGGATCGTCTTCAAGCCTTCATTGAACGATCTAGTGAAAACAACAGCTTTTCACTCAATGCACCACCGGACATCGCTAAAGAAACCAATCAGTCCCTGGAGGCACTTCATCAACTGCAGACGCAGATAAGTCAGGCTTGGGTAAAACACAGGGCATCCATAGTTGAAGTGAATGCGGAATTTTTAGTACCCAATGAATTGGAAAATAGTTGTGAGCAAATCACCCAGTCCATGGAAAGTTTGTCCAAAGTATCGGTTGAACTCAACAAGGCATATCAGGGTTTTTACATAACCAGCAAAGAGCATTTAACGCAGTTTCAGCAATCCTATGATGAGTTGACTAAAATTAAACATCCGATGGTAAACAATCAATGTCTGGATGAATTGTCAAGCTTGGCAGCCATTCTCGCCGAATTAAGCAATGTCATGAACTTTCATTTTAAAAACATGGTAGAGACCAAAATGGCTCAAAACAATGCAATGTGTCGGTGATTGGGCTATTCATCATTGCGATGTGAAGCGTTTCAATAGATCTTGAAGAATCTTTGATTTTTAGGTGAGTCAATTCACGAAATGAGGCCCTTGTGTTTTGGGCTTATAGGCATTGTGAGCTTCAATCTGTTAAATTCCAAACTCCCTTATTATGGTGAAGAGAGCGCACATGATTTATTTTATCCTATGCGACTAATGGTTGCAACAAATGGTGCAAAGAAAAATGATAAAGCTCCCCAAAAAAAAATCCCGCTATGGAAGCCAAGCGGGATTTTTAACTTATGGTTGTGTGTTGTTACATTTTGAATAAAGAAGCCCTTTTGCTACAAGAAGATTTTCCATAATAACCCAAGGCAAAATTGAATTCCAGATTTAGCTGAACAAATGCAGCGTTGGTAGATTTTTCGGATGCATAGGGTTGTGATACCGAAGAAGGATTTGGAAAATTTGCCGCTTTTCCTTCATCATTGATCATGTCGGTCAATCCATATCCTAGTCTGAAACCCAACATGGTGGTGAAGTTTTCATAGTTGAAAATATAACCCCCAAAACCAAATACTCCGCTGAAATATTTCTTTTCGTAGAATTTTTTCACATCGGTTTGCTCAGGCGCAAATCCATCTTTTTGGTTGACTTTGTTAATCAAAGAAAGTTGTGGTCCCAGTTCAATATAAACGCCATTCCGCTGGTTGCGGTAAAGCAATGCTAAATCAAGACTTTTCCAATTGATGTCATGATTGAAAGAATTGCCATTGCGGATGTATTCAAAATTTTGATTGTAAGAAGCGAGGTTTGCTTCGATGGTCACGCCATTGTACAAGCCGAAAAACATTCCAAATTTACCTCCCAGAGAATAGCCTGATGGTATTTTGTAATCGTAATTGTTGTCATCTAAAATATTGGAGTTGATCATTCCGGTCAAACCGTAACCAACGCGCACACCTGCATCCCACCATGCATACACCTTTTGGGCTTGAGCATTGCCTAAACTGAATATTGCGATGATTGTAAAAAAGAAATTTTTCATAAGATTTGATGATTTATGCATTTTTAAAGTGATTCAAAATGGTTCGTAAAATTAATCAATTATTCAAAAGTCCACGGCGGATCATTTCTTTGTGCAGCAATCCCAATTCCCGGCTCATATCACCGGTGATCGAAGTATTTTCTTTCGCTCTTCGGGTCAAATAGGGTATAATTTCTTTTACAGGACCATAAGGAACATATTTTGCTACACAATAGCCTTTTTCCGAAAGGTTGAAGGTGAGGTTGTCACTCATTCCGAGCAATTGACAGAAGTTGAGGTGCGGATGGTCTCGAGGAATGTTCATTTGATCCATCAATTCAGCTTGCAATGCCGTACTGGCTATGTTGTGACTGCTGTTGCAGATGCTGATTTGGTCGTGGTGTTCCAGACAAAATCGCACCGCATCATCATATTGCCGGTCGGTGGCAGATTTGTCGGGCATGATCGGGTCATCGTAAGCCAATTCTTTCGCGCGGTTTCGTTCTTTTTCGATGTACGCTCCACGAACCAGTTTTGCACCCAATATAAAACCCTTCGCCCGGGCTTCTTCGTAGCTGGATTGAAGGTAGTTCAATTTCCCTTTTCGATAGAGTTGAAAGGTATTGTAAATGATGGGTCGTTCGCGATTGTATATAGCCATGTATTTGTCCACCAGCCGATCGATGGGATCCTGGATCCAGGATTCTTCTGCATCAATGAAAAGGGCCACGCCCAATTCATTGGCTTTTTCACACAAACTCAAAAATCGTTCTTCCAATCGCTCCCAGGCGATTTCGTCATGGTTGGACAAGGAATCACCCGCATGTATTTTTTCCAAAACAGCGAAAGGGACATATCCTGTAAGTTTGGTACTGATGCCGGGAACGTTTGGGTTTGAAGCTGCAAATTCAATGGCTTTTAAGTTTTCGGAGAGTGTTCTGTCAAAATCCTCTTCATTTTCTTTGGCCTCTACACCATAATCCAAAATCGTAAGTGCATTTTTAGCATTCAGACGGTCTACCACTTTCTGGCATTCCAGTAAAGTCGTACCCCCACAGAATTGGTAGAAAATGGTTTCTTTGATCAACGGATCAAACAAATGGAGTGGAAAACGTGCTGCAAAATTGCCTAAAAAATTTCCTAAACTCACCAAGTTTGGCTTGTTCATGAATTTGAACAGCCAATAAGTTTTTCGCAATTCACGGTCTGATTTATGTGAAAATGCAAGCTCCGTGTTGTTAAAATCGAGACGAGGCTCTTCAGGTTCTTCCATAATTCATTGATTGGTTCCAGAAATGCCAGGATTCTTCCGCTTGTAAATGAAGCATTTCCAGGCCATTCTTCAGGTGGCAGTTTTGCTGTCCACCAAGAGCCAAAAATAGGGTTTTTTCAGGATTATAAACCAAATCGTAGAGGTAGAATCTTTTATCCAGCATGGAGTAAGGAATATTGGGTTTTGTTTGGATGTTGGGCCACATGCCTAATGGAGTGGTGTTGATGATCAACCTCCAGGATGTATTCCATGCGGAGAACAAATCATCATAAAGGATTCCATCGCCCTGTCTACTCACCACCGTGTAGGGAATTTTCATTTGGTTCAGGCTGTAACATACAGCCTTCGAAGCGCCTCCGCTACCCAATACCAAAGCTTTTTCTTCAAAGTCTGGAGGAAGCCATTTTTCAAGGGTTTTTTGAAATGCCCCAGCATCCGTGTTATGCCCCACACGAATTCCTTCAACAATGCGTATGCAATTGACTGCACCGATTGCCCGCGCGGTAGGGGTCAGCTGATCAAGCCAAGGAATGATCGTCTCTTTGTAGGGTATGGTGACATTCAGCCCGAGCAGGTCTTTGTTACGAATGATCAATTCAGGAAATTGAACAATGGAATCCAATTCAAACAAATCGTATTGGTTGCCAGAAACTCCTTGGAGGTCCCATTTATGATTGAAATATTGTTTCGAAAAACTATGCGTCAACGATTTGCCAATGAGTCCAAAGCGAGCCATTCCGAAAGGTAAGCAACCTTGCCTGTTTGGAATTACCCTTCAGTTTTTTTTGCCCATTACCGGGCCACAGCATTGAAAACAGAATACTTCTTAACCACATTAATATTCCTGACATTTTGGCAGAGTTCGTTATCTTTGCAATTCTTAAAAGAGCAGATGTACAGTCGGAATGATCAAGAACCCCTGATGATGCCTGAATCCAGGCAAGGAGAGGTGTACGGTATGGTGGTCGAGACTCCACAGCATGTGGGTCGTAACTTTTATATCGAAAGTTATGGATGCCAAATGAATTTTTCGGATTCCGAAATTGTGGCCAGCATCCTTTCCGAGTGTGGTTACCACGCTACCAAGAATCCGGAAGTTGCCGATTTGATGTTGCTCAATACCTGTTCAATCCGTGAAAAAGCAGAAGAAACCATACGCAAGCGATTGAAAGAGTTCAGCATTTATAAACGAACCAAACCTGAATTGCAAATTGGCGTTTTGGGTTGCATGGCGGAACGACTGAAATCCAAATTTTTGGAAGAAGAAAAACTGGTGGATTTGGTGGTTGGTCCGGATGCTTACCGCGAACTTCCGCAATTGTTACGTTCGGTAGACGATGGCCAAAAAGCTGTCAATGTTTTTCTATCCCGCGAAGAAACGTATGCAGACATTGCGCCTTTGCGTTTAGACAGCAATGGAGTTACTGCGTTTGTTTCCATCATGAGGGGCTGTGACAACATGTGTTCGTTTTGTGTGGTACCATTTACCCGAGGCAGGGAGCGAAGCCGGGATCCACAAACAATTGTTCAGGAAGTCCAGGCATTGTTTGATCAAGGATACCGAGAAGTGACTTTGTTGGGCCAAAATGTGGATTCTTACAAGTGGGAAAATCCACAAAGTGGTGAGCTGATCGATTTTGCTGCGTTGTTGGAATGGGTTGCAAAAGTCAACCCGCTCATGAGAGTCCGTTTTTCCACGTCTCATCCAAAGGACATTACGGAAAATGTACTGTTGACCATGGCCAGGTATACAAACGTTTGTAAGTACATCCATCTACCATGTCAATCGGGCAATAGCAGGATTTTGGAATTGATGAACCGTACCTATGACCGGAGTTGGTACATGCAAAAAATTGTTGAAATTTATGCACACCTTCCGGATTGTGCAGTTTCGTCAGACATCATTGCGGGATTTTGTACTGAAACCGAAGAAGAACACCAGGATACATTGAGTTTAATGGAGTATGCTGGATTTAGCATGTCTTATATGTTTTGTTATTCGGAAAGACCCGGAACCCTGGCGGCAAAAAAGTTTGTGGATGATGTTCCAATTGAAGTAAAGAAACGCAGATTGAATGAGGTCATTGCTTTACAAAATAAATTGAGCGCGGCGCACAATGCGCGGGATGTGGGGCGAATTTTTGAAATTTTGGTTGAAGGAAAATCGCGAAAATCTGAAAAGCAATGGAAAGGAAGAAACTCACAAAACAAAATGGTTGTTTTTGATGACAGGGGAGGTGTTAGGCCGGGAGATTATGTACACGTAAAAATCAATGCCTCCACAAGTGCCACCTTGATCGGAGAGCAAGTAAATCCATGACATTGGAATCGATACAAACCATCAAGCAACGTTTCGGCATCTATGGGAGATCCGAGCATTTGCATCAAGCCTTGGATACTGCATTGCGGGTTGCTTCCACTGATTTGACGGTTTTGATTTCAGGAGAGAGTGGATCAGGCAAGGAGATCTTTTCCAAAATAATCCACAATCTGAGTCCAAGAAAACACAACCCCTTTATTGCAGTCAACTGTGGCGCCATTCCCGCAGGAACCATCAACTCCGAATTGTTTGGACATGAGAAAGGTTCATTTACCGGTGCCACGGCGGATCGAAAAGGATATTTTGAAACGGCCGACGGCGGGACGATATTTTTAGATGAGGTGGGTGAAATGCCTAAAGACACCCAAGCATTCTTACTTCGTGTACTGGAATCTGGAGAATTCATTCGGGTAGGATCATCCAAAGTGCTCAAAACCAACGTTCGAGTCATTGCAGCCACCAATGTCAACTTACTGGAACGCGTTCGAAATGGAAAGTTCAGGGAGGACCTATATTACCGATTGAATACCGTTCCCATCCGAGTACCAGCATTGAAAGAAAGAAGGGAAGACATATTGATATTGTTTAGAAAATTCGCTCAGGACTTTGCCGAGAAATACAAAACCAGTCCCATTGAATTGGATCCACAAAGTGCACATCTGGTCGAAAATTACAATTGGCCAGGAAACGTAAGGGAGTTGAGAAATGCGGTTGAACAATTGTCGGTTTTGTCGGATCAAAAATTAATCTTGGAAAATGATTTGATCAAAATCATTCCAAACATCCATTCGCGCAATTTGCCGGTAGCCAATGCGGACTTATCAGACACAGCCAATTTTCAAGAGCGGGAAATTCTTTATAAACTATTGTTTGATATGAAGCAGGATTTGCATCAGTTGAAAACCATGTTTTACCAGTTGGTCCACGCCAATGACTTGGAAATGCCTGCAGCCATGGAAGGAGGGCAGCCCTACAATTTTAATCCTGCCGTTGCACCAAACTGGAACAAGGAATCCATTTCCTTGCCAAGTGTGGTGGAAGAGCATCCAGCAGTAGTGATCAACAAGGAAAAAGAACGATTTGATGCGGTTGAAGTGATGGAGGAAACCATGTCCTTGGATGAGATGGAAAAAGAAATGATTTCCAAAGCATTGAAGAAGTTTAATGGAAAAAGAAAGGATGCCGCAGAAGAATTAGGCATATCGGAGCGAACTTTATACCGGAAGATTAAACAATACGAGCTCGATATATGAGAGGGCATGCATGTTTTTGCTTGGGTCTGCTGATGTTGGGATTAGGAGCTTGCTACAGTTTCAAAGGAATAAGCATTGACCCGGAAACCAATGCTTTTCGGGTTGAACCGGTCGAGGATGTTTTTTACAAAGCCCCGGCCAGCTATCCGGTGGAGTTTTATGAATCGTTGGTACTCAAGATCAGGAAGGATTCTCGTTTGGTGATGAACAATTCACAACCGGACATTGTGTTCAAGTGCAAGGTTACTCAATTTGAAGTAGCGAGTCAAGCTCCAAGACCTGATGTCAGTTCAGCGATCAACCGCTGTACCGTTATCATTCAAGTAGAATTTCAAAACAACAAAGACGAAAAGAAAAATTGGAAGCAGGATTTTAGCCGCTATGTCGATTTTGATGCAGCGATAAATTTTTCCACCATTCAGCAACAACTCACCAAAGAAATCAATGATTTACTGGTGGAGGATATATTCAATAAAGCATTTACAGATTGGTAACATGATATCCAAAGAAGACGCATTGCTTTTATTGCAATCGCAGCCATTGGCTGCCTCATTGCATGTGTTGGGCGGTGAGCCCAAGTCGAATGCCTATGCTTATTTGCAAGACCCTGCATGGGTTGAGTCGGCGCACTGGAATCAGCTTGGAGAGGTGCTTGATCAGAAAGTCTCGACACTTGAGGAGCCCATGGTTGAGGAAAAGGTCGTTGAAGAAGAATCACCAGTTACAGGAATTGAAAGGATGGAACAACATGCGGATGTTGTTTATTTGTTATCTCCAGAAGTACCTGAGGTGACTGAGCAGTCCAAAGATCAAAAAATGAAGAAAGAAGTCAACAAACCGGAAAAACGCCAAAGGAAAAAGTCAAAAGAGCAAGTGGCGAACAAGGCTGTAGGTCAAATTATGGATTCTAACCTCGATTTCTACCATTGGTTGAGCAGTTTGACAGATCATTCCATTGAAAAAGAGGCAACAAGTAAAAAGCCACCAAAGCCCAAAGCAAACACACGGAAATCTGCATCTTCCAGTTTGGCGGAAAACAGCTTGGTACTTGGAGAAGAAATCGTATCTGAAACCTTGGCTAAACTCCTGGCCCGGCAAGGACACAAGGAAGAGGCAATAGCCATGTACGAAAAATTGATCCTCAAATTTCCGCAAAAAGAGCGTACATTTGCAGCCGCTATTGAAAAACTTAAATTGTAAATCGCATGTTGACGTTGATTACTATTTTGATTGCCCTGGACTGCATCCTTTTGATCGGCGTAGTCTTGATTCAAAATCCAAAGGGTGGTGGTGTTGATTCAACATTCGGAGGTCAAAGTGCTAATCAAATGTTTGGAGCAGCGCGATCTGCCGACTTTATTGAAAAGCTGACCTGGTGGTTGGCCGGAATCCTTGTGGCATTGTGCATCATGGCGTCCCTGATTGCCTCCGCTGAAGGCAATATTGGCAATACGGCACCGCAGGAAACTCCTACCGAACAACCCGCAGAACCTACTGAAGGTCAATAAATTAAGATAATTATTTCCAATTCGCTGGTAGCATTCCACCCTGTTATTTAGGGTCTATTCGCTGAAAATTTCTTTTAAATGCGCTTTTTGCGTGGCTACAAAGCTCTTTGAGCCATTGCTTTGTTCTTATGATCTTGCCATGTAGGCTAATCATCTCAGAAGGGTATTGAAATTGACTCCAGGACCGATTCGAATGTCGTGCCAACCACATCAAGCATATCCCGAAAATTGTAATTCAATGGGCCTGATAAGTGTTAAAATGCACAGCAAGGCTGAACGAAATTGGCAGACATTCACTAATTTCGAGGCATGATGAATCAATCGGTATATTCCAAATCATTTCGAATGGCATTGACGGCCAGCATTGTGTTTTTACTGTTGACGGCATTTTTCCACTCCCTTAGTTTTATTTCCGAACCAAGTCCTAGGAATGACCAAGAAAAACAGTTGCAAGAAATCACCACGCAATACAAAGCAGACATGGGTGGTGGAATTTCCAGAACTTATTCACAAATTGTTACCGCATTGAGCTCCTGTTTTACTTTGATTTGCATTTTGGGAGGAAGCTTGCTTTGGTATTATTTAAGAAAAGGATTGGATAAGGCATGGATGGCGGGAACCTTGAACATCTTTTTGGTAATTTTTGGTGCCATGTTTCTCATCATGGCGTGGTTGACTTTTTGGCCTCCGATCATCTGTTCTGCTTGTATTTTTTTCGGTCTGCTTGCATCGAGGACGCTTTTGGCAATGGAGTAGCCTGGGCTCCTAACCGTATTCATTGCTTCTCACCTACTTTGGCTGACAGTTTGTCGGCATCCAACCCTTCCCTTTTAAGTTTATGCTGGTAATATGTCAGGAATTGCTGCCAAAAGGACTAAAAATTCCGCTTGGCACAATGTATGCATTTCGCTGTAAGTCATTTTAAACCTTTTCATTAATACATTTAAATAATTGCAATATGAAGCCAATCAACGATCGAGTGGTCATTAAGCCGGCACCGGCGGAAGAAAAAACGAAAGGAGGAATCATTATTCCTGATACTGCTAAAGAAAAACCTTTGCGTGGAGAGGTTGTCGCAGTGGGTCCCGGAAAGGATGGAAACATGATGACGGTGCATAAAGGGGATATAGTCCTTTATGGAAAATACGCCGGACAGGAGTTTTCTTACAAAGGAACAGACTACCTCATCATGCGTGAGGATGACATTTTGGTAATCATTTAATCTATTCAACAAACTAATTAAAGTAAAGCATATGGCTAAGAAAATAAGTTTTGACGCGGAAGCCCGCGAACGTTTAAAATCAGGTATCGACCAGTTGGCAAATGCCGTGAAAGTTACCCTTGGTCCAAAAGGTAGAAACGTTGTCATCCAGAAAAGTTTTGGAGCACCTCAGGTGACCAAAGACGGTGTGACAGTGGCAAAAGAAATCGAATTGGAGGATCCCATCGAAAACATGGGCGCACAATTGGTAAAAGAAGCTGCATCCAAGACCAATGACTTGGCAGGAGATGGTACGACCACCGCAACGGTTTTAGCTCAGGCGATGGTTACTGCCGGTATGAAATATGTTGCTGCAGGAGCCAATCCGATGGATTTGAAGCGTGGAATTGATAAAGCCGTAGATCAAGTCATTACTGATTTGGCCAAACAATCGGAACAAATCGGAAATGACTTTTCAAAAATCAAACAAGTTGGTTCCATTTCTGCAAACAATGACGAACACATTGGAGAATTGATTGCCAATGCAATGAAAAAAGTAGGTACCAATGGGGTTATCACGGTGGAAGAAGCCAAAGGAACCGAGACGACTGTGGAAGTGGTTGAAGGGATGCAATTTGATCGGGGATACCTCAGTGCATACTTCATCACCAACGCAGATGACATGACGGTGGAATATGAAAATCCTCTGATCCTCATTTACGACAAGAAAATCTCCAACATGCAGGAGATGTTGCCGATCTTGGAAAAGGTAGTGCAAACTGGAAAACCTTTGATGATCATTGCCGAGGATGTGGATTCACAAGCCTTGGGTGTTTTGGTGGTCAATAGATTGCGTGGTGGATTGAAAGTGGTGGCTGTGAAAGCTCCCGGTTTTGGAGATCGCAGAAAAGCGATGTTGGAAGACATCGCTATTTTAACCAATGGAACCGTTATTTCTGAAGAGAAGGGTTATAAATTGGAGAATACCGAATTGAACCAATTGGGTACTTGCGAAAAAATCACCATTGACAAAGACAATACCACCCTTGTGAAGGGTAAGGGTCAAAAGAAAATGATTGAGGCAAGAATCAATCAAATCAAGCAACAAATTGAAGCAACAACTTCCGAGTACGATAAAGAAAAACTTCAAGAGCGATTGGCAAAATTGGCGGGGGGCGTAGCAGTATTGAATGTTGGTGCTCCAACGGAAGTGGAAATGAAGGAGAAGAAAGATCGCGTGGACGATGCCTTGCATGCAACCCGTGCAGCTGTTGAGGAAGGTATTGTTACAGGAGGAGGAGTTGCGTTGGTGCGAAGCATCAATTCACTGGACAAATTGAAGATCACGCATGAAGACGAAAAAATCGGTGTGGAAATTGTGAAAAAAGCATTGGAAGCACCCATTCGTGTAATTGCTGAAAACTCTGGAGTTGAAGGTTCAGTGGTGTTCATGAACGTATCTGCAAAAAGAGGCGCTTATGGATACAATGCCCGTACGGGTGAATACGAAGATTTGAAAAAAGCGGGAGTCATTGATCCTACAAAAGTGACTCGTATTGCTTTGGAGAAAGCGGCTTCTATTGCAGGTGTCATCTTGATGACGGAATGCGTCGTGAACGAAATGCCGAAAGAAGAAAAAGGTGGAGGAGGACATCACCACCATGGAGGTGGAATGGAAGGAATGATGTAATCCATTTTTGAAATTTAATTACCATTGAATAGGATCGCCCTGCTGACTTTACAGCAGGGCTTTCTATTTTATGGATATCATTGCATATCTACCTGTTCTTGCGAAGTAGAATGTCGTTATGAATTAAGCAGTGGGAAATGATGTTTTCAATGCAATGTTTCTATTTGATTGCCTTGTGTGTTGTAGTGTTCATTCCAACTTTCATGATCGATCCATGTCGGTGGGTTGGAACGAATTACTCTTCGCGTTTAGGGAATAAGTATCACCAGACCGCTTTCAAGGCCTGAACGATTCAAGAAATGATCCATGATGAATGGTCATTGGCCGATGGTCCAAAGATGTACAGAATCGGGGTAGGCCAATTTATAACTATTCTTCCAGGAGGGAAATCGAAGGTGGATGATATGACTTTGCTCGGAAATCCGTTCGTATAATAAAGAATTGGTTAATTCCAATTGACGAGGAATTTCAAGACATTTAGCATCAAAATAAATCCAACATGCTTCTTCGTTGAGTTCATAACCTTGATACGCAAGAGTCAAATGAATGCGATCGGCTTTGAGTTTTAGGTGTTGTTGTACATAAACATTCACCAAGCTATCCATGGTTTGTTGATTGGAAGGAGCGGTTAGATTGACTTTCAAATTAGCAGTTTTTTGCAAACTCGTCTCTAAATCATCGGTGAATAAGCGCACGTTGACTTCCAGTTTCTTGTCAACCGGATGATATTGGATTTCTGTGACCCCCAGGTAAAAAGGATGGTCAAATGCTATCATGATGCCTATGCAGAGTACGCACAGTGCGAAAGTGAAATGCGGTTTATAATTGCTTTTATACATTTGTAGCGGACAAAATTATAACAGATTCATGGATTTTGGCTTGTGGTTTCATACAGGATTGACCCATATACTGGATCCCAAAGGCGTGGATCATATTCTTTACATCATTGCGTTGACGATTCCATTTCATTGGAAGCAGTGGAAGACTTTACTGTGGTTGGTTACCGCATTTACCTTGGGGCATTCCCTGACCCTGGCCTTGAGTACGATTGGCTGGTTGAAAATCGGTGCAAGCTGGGTGGAGCTCTCGATCGCTCTAACCATTGCAATTTCTTGTTTGATCAATTTGAAGAATGATAACAAAGCAATAACCGATTTTACTTCCCGCTATGCATTGGCTGCCCTTTTTGGGTGCATCCATGGGCTGGGTTTTTCCTACTTATTAAAATCGATGCTGGGCACTGAATCGGCGGTCATTTGGCCATTGCTTTCATTCAATATGGGCCTGGAAGCGGGGCAAGTGGTCATTTTAGGTGCGGTGTTTACCATGAAATGGCTGTTGGTTCGATCAATGCCCGAATGTGAAAAATATTTATCAACTACGATAAGCTTCGTAATTTTATTATTATCTTTGTACTACATCATTCAACGCTTTTCGTCAATAATTGAACAATGAAAAATATCGCATGCTTAGGATTTCTGATTGCATTACAGTGCAGTGTTTTGTTGGGACAAAACATCAAGAACAATCCCCAGTCCAATCATGGCAATCGTTTTGAGCAATTGGGCACCATTTTGCCAGACGCCAACAATTACCGGACTGCTTCGGGGGCCCCTGGGCATCAATATTGGCAAATGCGGGCAGATTATCAGATCGATGCCCGATTAGACGAAGAGAATCTAAAACTCTATGGTTCGGAGTGGGTGCATTATTACAACAATTCACCCGATGTGTTGCCATATATATGGCTTCAATTGGATGAAAACGAGCATCACCCAAATTCAAGCAACAATTACAGTGCGGTAGACAGCAAGACTGGAAAGCAAGTATCGGAAGGGAATCTCAAGGAGCTCGACAGGCGGTTGAAGTTGGAAGGATACGGAGTCAATATTGAACAAGTAACGGATGCCGATGGAAAAGCGATGAAATACTTCATCCATGAAACCATGATGCGAATTGATCTGCCAAAACCTTTGAGACCAGGTAGTAAAATCAAATTTTTTGTCCGGTGGAACTACAAGATTCCAGATCGAATGGACATTGGAGGAAGAGGAGGATACGAATTTTTTAATGAAGATGGCAATCATCTTTTTACAATGTCGCAATGGTTCCCACGCCTGTGTGTTTACTCTGACTTTCAAGGTTGGCAACACAAGCAGTTTACCGGAAGGGGTGAATTTGCCTTGCCATTCGGCAATTATGAAGTGCGGATGACTGTTCCAGCAGACCACATTGTGGCTGCGACCGGTGAGTGCCAGAATTACAAACAAGTGTTGAACACCACGCGCTATCGACGTTGGGAAATGGCACAAAAAGCGACTGAACCCATAGAAGTGGTCACCCTGGAAGAAGCAAAACAGGCTGAACGAAATAAATCGCAAACTTTTCTAACCTGGGTCTTTAAGGCCAACAATGTGCGTGATTTTGCATGGGGTAGTTCGCGTAAGTTTGTGTGGGATGCCATGCCCATATTCATCGAAGGCAAGAAAACCATGTGCATGAGTTATTATGCGAAGGAGGCCTATGGCTTGTACCGAAAATTTTCCACCAAAACCATTGCGCATACCATTCAGACCTACTCCCATTTTTCCATTCCTTATCCTTACCCGGTGGCCATTTCAGTAGAAGCGTCCAATGGGATGGAGTATCCGATGATTTGTTTCAATTTCGGGAGAACAGAAAAAGATGGGAGCTATTCCGAAGGCACAAAAAATGGAATGTTGGGAGTGGTAATCCATGAAGTAGGCCATAATTTTTTTCCAATGATTGTGAACAGTGACGAGCGGCAATGGACCTGGATGGATGAGGGACTGAATACATTTGTCCAAACGCTCACCCAGGAATTGTTTGACTACAATTTTCCTGCCGGCCGTGGAGCAGCGGCGAACATTGTCGATTATATGAAGTTGGATAAAAGCCAATTGGAACCCATCATGACAAATAGCGAGAACTTGATTCATTTTGGTCAAAATGCTTATGCAAAAACTGCAACCGGGTTGAACATCCTTCGCGAAACCATTCTTGGGCGTGAGCGATTTGATCTTGCATTTCGTGAATATGCCAGAAGATGGGCATTCAAACATCCTACACCAGCTGATTTTTTCCGTTCCATGGAAGACGCATCGGGCGAAGACTTGGATTGGTTTTGGAGAGCATGGTTTTTTGACATAGAGCCAGTGGATATTGCCATTGACAGTGTTTCCGTCAAACTTGCAAATGCACCTGCTCCATCCCGGAAAGTCACCTATTATTGGCAACAGCCTTCTGCCAATGAAACCATATCAAAATTCAGAAACAGAACTTCAGGCTATCCCTTTTTGGTGGATCGCGATACCAGTCTGAGGGATTTTTATTACCACTACCAATCTCCACGGGCCACTCCGAAGGTTGCTTTCAATTATCATGAAGCGACTTCGGATTTGCAAAAGGGAGGAGATAGTACTTATTTGTACGAAGTTCATTTTTCCAATAAGGGAGGAATGGTCATGCCCATCATCATCCGATGGAATTATGCGGACAGTACGTTCGAAGATGAAAAATTGAGCGTACAAATTTGGAGAAAGAACGAACAAAAATGCATTAAAACATTTTTCAAGAATAAGAAAGTACAGTCCATCCAGTTGGATCCATTTTTGGAAACAGCGGATGTAGATACCGACAACCAACAATGGAAAATTGACGGAGATCCGGAAAGGATTGAATTGTTGAAATCACCTGAAACCAAGCGAAACAGACGTCGTGGCGGTGGCTCTGGAGCTTCCAACCCCATGCAACAAAGCCAACAGCAGCGCAACTGATGTGGCAAATGTTTACCCTATTGAATGAGGAATGGGTAAGCGCTGAGCCGTAGGGGCTATTTTTGTTTTTGTTGCTTTCATTCAGCCGCACCTCACGGCATGCCATTGCTTCTTGAAAGCTGTATTGGTTTAAGTCTTTCACTTCGGATCATTTTGATCATCCTGTCATGAACTAACAATTGTTAGTATCATGTGCAAATTGCAGAAAATGTTGGTTATGGCAGATGAATTTGCATACATCCACTTGTTAGAAAAGAAATAGAATCTCACAATGCGTAAAGGGTATCAGTCCTCCACGGAAACTGGTCGGGCTGTTGTGAAACAGCATATGCATGCTTTTTTGCACTCTTTGTGACGCTTCTGCTAGATTGGGTGAGCATCATTTTATTAATCCTTATGAATGCTAACAGGTGCATTTGCATAGCAATGTAAAAGGTGTTTGTAGTTTGACGAGTCTTTGAGAGCATCGACATTCTTCCGATTTCAATAAATTCCCATGAAGCTAACGGAGGGAAGAACATTTGTCAAGAGCTGGCAAAAACACTGTTTTTTCTCTTTGTTTAAATACAGATTGCGGTAGGAGAGGCATTGATCCGCTTAATTCAATGATCGATCAAGCTGCAATTTTTAGTATAGGATTTAACCGTTTACATATGCCAGTGAATTTGATTCTAACATTTCCTTGAAGGCTTTCCAGTAGGTACTAAAAGAAAAATAGCGTTCATAATATTGGTCGTTGGTGCCCCAAGGATCAAATATGGCAATATTTTTGCATGCAAATAGGCCACGATGGATGTATTTGAACGTTCGATAAAATTGCACGAAGAGCTGAGGGGTAAGCTTACGGTCGAAAATAAGCTGGACATCCAATCAGCTGAAGACCTATCACTGGCTTATTCGCCAGGGGTGGCAGCTCCTTGCGAGGAAATCTATACACACCCAGAGAAAGTCTATGATTATACCATCAAAGGAAATACGGTTGCCATAGTAAGCGATGGCTCAGCGGTTTTGGGTTTAGGGAACATTGGACCATTGGCAGCAATCCCCGTCATGGAAGGGAAAGCCATGTTGTTTAAGCGTTTTGCCGGAATCAATGGATTTCCCATATGTTTAGGAACCCAAAAAACCGATGAGCTCATACACATCATCAAGAACCTGGCCCCGGTTTTTGGGGGCATCAACCTGGAGGATATTTCTTCTCCGCGTTGTTTTGAGGTCGAAGAAAGCTTACAAGACATTGGGATTCCTGTTTTTCATGACGACCAGCATGGTACGGCGATTGTGGTTTTGGCAGCTTTGATGAATTATTGTCGGCTGACTGGACGCAAATTGGAAGATCTACGCATTGTGATCAATGGAGCAGGTGCAGCGGGTATAGCTATTGCTCGGTATTTAGGCCGAAAGGATCCATCGGCTTTGCGCCAACGGATTGTCAAAGAAATCATCATGTGTGATACGATGGGGATCATTCATCGGGGACGCATGGGATTGGAAGGAATCAAACACGAATTATTGAATTATACGAACCCTAGAAATTTATCGGGAACTGTGGAGCATGCGCTGGTAGGAATGGATGTATTTATAGGGGTGAGCAAAGCGAATCTATTAAACCGAAAACACATTCAGATCATGGCCAAAGATCCTTTGATTCTCGCTTTGGCCAATCCGATCCCTGAAATACTTCCGGATGAAGCAAGGGCAGGAGGTGCTTACATCATTTGTACAGGGCGTTCCGATTTTCCCAACCAAGTCAACAATGTGTTGGCTTTTCCAGGAATTTTCTTAGGCGCTTTTCAAGCAAGGGCTCGGAAAATTACGTTGTCCATGAAGTTTGCTGCTGCAGAGGCCATTGCGGCGTCTGTCAAAGAGCCCAAACCGGATTGCATCATCCCGCCTCCACTCGACGAGTCGGTTGCATTGCGGGTAGCAAAAGCAGTTGCCGAATCATACCACCATAGTTGATTGCGCAGAAATCCCTTTTTCTAAGGCGATAAGGTTTCATAATGTACTTACTTTGCAGTTGAAATGTGATTGCACTCCATGAGCTTACCTTCTTTTTTTAACCGTTTGTTGGCTGCGTATCGAAGGGATCCTTATCCTTCGTATACATATCGACTGGAAGGTTTGAAGCGCTTGGAACGGAACATTTTAATGAACCAATCACAATTTGTCGAAGCCCTGAAGCAGGATTTTAAGAAGCCAACTTTTGAAACCTTGGGATCCGAGTTTTTAACCGTATTGGTTGAACTCCGAAAAGCCAAAAAGCAACTGCGAAAATGGATGGCGACTATTCCAGTCGATACACCAACTGAATTGTTTGGAACTTCCTCATTCATGCGATGTGAGCCCAAAGGGGTAGTGCTGATTTTGGCTCCGTGGAACTATCCGGTGAATTTGACTTTAATCCCATTGATCGCTGCATGGGCTGCCGGCAATAAGATTGTGGTCAAGCCTTCTGAATTTTCTCCTCACACATCGGCTTGCATCAAGGAATTAGTAGCAGCTTGTTTCTCGGAAGATGAAGTAGTTGTGATGGAAGGGGAGCGCGATGTGGCTGAACAACTCATTGCATTGCCTTTTGACCATATTTTTTTTACGGGATCACAGGAAAAGGCCAGCAAATTAATTCAAATGACAGCTGACCGACTGATCCCGGTGACCCTTGAATTGGGAGGGAAGAGCCCAGTGATTTTTGAAAAGGGTGTTGACTTAAAGCGCCATGTACAGGATATTGTTTTTGCTAAGTGTTTGAATGCCGGTCAAACTTGTATTGGCCCTGATTTTGTTTTGATCCATAAAACCCAGGTAGAAACATTCCGATCTCTGTGGCATGAAAATCTGAAGAAGTTTTACGGTGACAATATTTTGGAGAACCCTGATTATTGTGGCATCATTCACCGAAAGCATTTTGATCGATTGGTCAATATGATTAATGACAGCTGCATGCAAGGTGCACAGTTGGATGGTGAATTTGTGCGTGATGAAAAACAACTTAAAATTCAACCTATTCTGCTGTTGCGTTCTGATTGGAATCATGCTTCAATGAAGGAAGAAATTTTTGGCCCGGTGTTGCCGGTCATCGCGTACGAAGATTCGGATGATTGGATGGCTAGTTTGCATGCGATGAAGGTGCCCCTCACACTATACCTTTTCAGCCAGCATAAAGAATGGTTGAACGAAATTTCACACAAAGTCCGTTCAGGAGGTGTTAGTATAAACAATTGTTTGTTGAATTACTGTAACTTCAATCTTCCTTTTGGAGGTTTGAAAGAGAGTGGTATTGGTTTCAATCACGGTAAATTTGGTTTCGAAGCCTTTTCGCATAGAAGGAGTTTCAGCGTGCAACGCCAAAGTATAAATACCCTTCGGCTGTTTCACCCGCCCTATAACCCTAAAAAATATCGTTTGATGGAATGGATGATAAAAATGATTGGAAAAATATGAAAACTTGGATGATTTTTTTGCTTTACCTGCTTCCTGCATGCTTAATCAGTCAGGCTAAAAGCATTACACTGGAAGATGTTTTTGAAAGGGGCACTTTTTCTGCCAAAGGGGTTCCTCACTTTAATTTTATGCAGGATGGGTTGCATTATACGCGCTTGGTGGGCAGTTACCTGATCAAATATTCCATTGTGGATGGAAAGGAAAAAGACACCTTGCTAAAATCTGGCGATTTCAAAGAATTGGGTGGTAAAATGGATTCTTATACATTTAGCAATGACGAATCAAAATTATTGATTGCAAAGCAAACGGAAGGAATTTACCGTTATTCAACAAAAGCTGAATATTATGTGTATGAAACGGGTACAAAACACCTGTTCAGGATTTTTCCAGATGGAAAAGTAATGTATCCGCAAATTGATCCTACAGGCACTAAAGTTGCCTTTATCTCTGAAAATAACCTCTATTATCAGGATTTGTTGACGGGAAAAATAAAACAGATAACCAAAGATGGCGCTAAAAATGCCATCATCAATGGTGCATCTGATTGGGTTTATGAAGAAGAATTTACTTTAACACGAGCTTATGAATGGTCTCCTTCAGGTGACCAAATTGCTTTCTTCAGATTTGATGAAAGGGCTGTAAAAGAATTTACTTTGGACTACTATCGCAATGAGGCTTATCCCGAAAAGTATACCTTTAAATACCCTAAGGTAGGTGAGGCCAATGCAACATTGACCGTCTGGAATTATCATGTTAAGAAAAATAAATTACTTTCATTGAACATAGGTCCGCGGGAAGATGATTATCTACCCAGATTGCAATGGACACAGAGCAATCAAGAATTGTGTGTAACCTGGATGAATCGAAATCAAAATCATTTGAAATTGATATTGGTGAATACGGTGAACAAAGCATACCGGACCCTGCTCGAAGAACAAAACAAATATTACATAGACATTCAAGACCATTTACGATTTTTGGATGGAGGAAAATTTTTGTGGGCCAGCGAAAAAGACGGGTATAACCATTTGTACTTGTACAGCCTCGATGGGACCTTGTTAAAACAATTGACCAATGGCCAAGAGGAAGTAACGGAGTGTTACGGATTGACTCCAACAGGATCTAAAATGCTGTGCCAGTTTGCCACCCACGATGGAATGGATCGAGCATTGAGAGTAATCGACTTACTTACAAGTGTTAGTACTGACATCGTGCCAAATCATGGGTATCATTCCGCCCAGGTGAGTCCTGGTCTGAAATACCTGGTTGTTTCCTCTTCGGATATTAAGACCCCTACGCAATATCGCATTGTTGATCTGGATGGAAAGCTTGTAAGGGAATTGGAAAAGAACGAAGCATTGCAGAAAAAAATGAACGATTATACTTTATCAGAAGTTGAATTGATGAAAATCAAAAATCGGTCCGGGATTGAGATGAATGCTGCTCTGATCAAGCCAAAAGAATTTGTTTTGGGGAAGAAATACCCGGTATTCATGTTTTTGTATGGAGGTCCTGGTAGTCAACAGGTGGCCAATCGATGGAATTCATTTGGATATTATTGGTGGCTTCAGATGATTGCTCAGAAGGGATATATAGTTTGTGTTGTAGACAACCGTGGTACTGGAGGAAGGGGTGAAGAATTTAAGAAAATGACCTATCTGCAATTGGGAAAATATGAAACCGAAGACCAAATTGACGCCGCACAATACCTGGGTACGCAGGATTATGTTGATGCTTCACGCATTGGCATCTTTGGATGGAGTTATGGTGGATACATGTCGAGTTTATGTTTGTTGAAGGGAAATGATGTTTTTAAATCTGCCATTGCAGTTGCTCCGGTCACCAATTGGAAATGGTACGACTCCATCTATACAGAGCGATACATGCGCCGCACTTCAGATAACCAGAAGGGTTATGATGAGAATTCACCGGTAAATTTTGCTGATCGGTTGAAGGGTAATTACCTTTTGATCCATGGAATGGCTGATGACAATGTTCATTTTCAAAACACGGTTGAGATGGCCGATGCACTGATTCGTAATAAAAAGCAGTTTGAAACTTACTTCTATCCAAATAAGAATCATGGAATAGGAGGAGTTCAGGCGCGCATGCATTTGTTTACGAGAATGACCGATTTCATCATGAACAAAATTTAAATTACCATGCGCACGCTATTCTTATTATTCGTCTTATCCTATATTTTTTCAAGTTGCAAGCCTGCTGCAATATTGGTCAATCCTGTACCCATCCAACTTGAGTGGATCGTAGGCATATGGAAAGATAAGGACAAGGAATTTTATGAAAAATGGGTCAAGGTGTCTGCTACCGAATATACAGGTATTGCATATGATTTAGACCAAGGCTTTGCCAATGTGCATGAATACATGCGCATTTTTCAATCAGGTTCAACCGATTGGTATTTGGAGGCTAAAGTCAAGGAGAATAACTTTGCACCAGTCTTGTTTAAGTGGAATCCAGATCCTGTGATCGAATTGAAATTTGTCAATGAAAAGCATGATTTTCCTCAAGTGGTCATGTATCATCGCGAGGCTTTTGATGTAATGACTGGATCCATAGCTAATTTAAAGGGAGATCAGGTGGTGCACACCGATTACATGCGATTTGCGACAAAATGAGTAAGCTTGAAATATTGAATCGAAAAGCGAGCCACGACTACCATTTTCACCAGTCGTTTGAGGCGGGGATATTGCTGACTGGAAGTGAAGTAAAATCCATTAAAGAGGGAAATGCCAATCTCAGTGATGCGTATTGTGCTGTCGAAACGGGTGAAGTATGGTTAAAAAACATGCACATATCGGAGTATAAACAAAGTCAGGATCGTGATTTTAACCCGAAACGTCCTAGAAAATTATTGCTCAATAAATCTGAAATCAAGAAAATCGAAAGAAAAATATCTGAAAAAGGATTTACACTCATCCCATATAAAATGTATCTTTCTGAACGGGGACATATCAAACTGGAAGTGGTGATTGCATCAGGTAAAAAGTCTTACGATAAGCGAGAAGCCATTCGAGAAAAAGATGAAAAAAGAAGCCTTGAAAGAGATTACAAATTAAGGGCATGAGATGGCTGCTTCTTTAAAAAATTTTCAATCACTTGTGGCGATGCAAAACCTAGCAATCTTTCCTTTTGCTATTCCTTGATTTCAAATCAAAGGCTGTTCAAACGATCACGCAGTGCTTTTAACCTCAGTTCTCCATCTTCCAATTTTTTTCGCTCCTTCGCTACCAGATCAGCTGGAGCAGAACCTACGAATTTAGGATTTTCGAGTTTTTTCAAAACCGAATCAAGGAAGCCCTCTGCATATTTTATTTCTTCTTGCAATTTATTTTTTTCAGCGACCAGGTCGATGACTACGGGCATATCAATGTAATACGTATCCCTTAGTCCAATGAACGATTGAGCCGATGGAATGGCGTCTTGGGTGGATTGAACACTTTCCAATTGACAAAATTTCATCAACAATTGACTTGCACCGGAAACCTCTAAAAGATTGTTTGGATTGCCTTGAAGGATGAATAAATTACAAAGCACATCCCGACCAACTTGATTTTTAGCTTTTAACTCCCGTATTTTCTTGATAACATCTTTCAACTCCTGGATTTGATTTAGAATCGTTTGATCAAAGTTACCTGGTAGCGGATACGGGCTTAGCATGCAATAGTTCGATACAGCCACCTTGTCTAATTGTTGCCATATCTCTTCTGTGATGAAAGGCATAAAAGGATGCAGCATGGAAGCAATATGAGCAAAATGATTTTCTGCACATTGAAGCAAAGCCGGGGAGATGGTTGCACCTCGCCCAGGTTTGGCGGCTTCCAGGAAAAATGAGCAATAATCATCCCAAACATAATTGTAAAGACACTTCAACGCTTCAGACAATTTGAATTGTTCAAAATGCTGTTGTACTTGGGTGGCTACTTCCATTTGCCGTGAGTCCATCCATTGAATCAATAATTTTTCTTCTAAGGTAGATGATTGTGTTGTAGATACTTCCCAACTTTTGATCAATCGCAGTGCATTCCACATTTTGTTGGAAAAATTGCGCCCTTGTTCGCACAGCTTTTCATCAAACAATAAGTCTCCACCAGCAGGAGAACTGGCAAGAATGCCAAACCGGACGCCATCTGCTCCAAAATCGCGAATGAGTTGTAATGCATCTGGTGAATTGCCCAATGATTTTGACATTTTGCGTCGTTGCTTGTCTCGAACCATTCCAGTAAAATAAACTTTCTCGAATGGAATCTTTTTTTGCCATTCACACGAAGCCATGATCATTCTGGCAACCCATAGAAAAATAATATCCCAACCCGTGACCAGTACATTGGATGGAAAATAATATTTGAAATCCTTGGTTTCATGATCTCCATCAAACACAGAAATTGGCCATAACCAAGAAGAAAACCATGTGTCTAAAACATCTTCATCTTGGCGCAATGCATCCAATTGTAAATTTTGATTCCCAGTTGAAATTCGGGCAGCTTGAAGCGCTTCGTTTGCTGTTTCTGCAACAAACACTTGATCGCCCAGGTACCATGCTGGAATTCTATGTCCCCACCACAATTGGCGGCTTATGCACCAATCGCGTATGTTTTCCATCCAGTGCCGGTAGGTATTCTTGAAGTGGTCTGGTATGAATTGGATTTCGTCCCGCTCAACCACTTCGAGTGCAGGTTTAGCCAACTCTTTCATGTTGACAAACCATTGTAGACTCAATCGAGGCTCCACTACGGCATTCGTACGTTCGCTTCTGCCAATGTTGGTGGTATAGGATTCAATTTTAATGAGTACACCTTCAGCTTCCAGGAGGGGTCCAATTTTTTTGCGAGCCTCAAATCGATCGAGGCCAACCAGGATCTGAGCACATTCGTTCAAGGTGCCATCTTCGTTCAAACAGTCGATGACTTCGAGCTGGTGACGCAATCCCAAATCATAATCGTTTGGATCGTGCGCTGGAGTTACTTTCAATGCTCCAGTTCCAAATTCCATGTCTATGTAGGTATCTGCAATGATGGGCACAGCCTTGTTGATCAAGGGGATAATGACTTTGCGGCCAATCCAGGCCTGATAGCGGGGATCATCTGGATGCACGCAAACCGCTGTATCCGCCATGATCGTTTCTGGCCGCTGCGTTGCAATGGTTATGCCTTGTGAAGGATCGTCTTCGAAGCGATATAGTACATAAAACAATTGAGCTTGTTCTTGTTGATATAAAACTTCTTCGTTGCTCAGTACGGTTTTTGCTTCAGGGTCCCATTGGATCATGCGTTTGCCTCGGTATAGCTTACCCTTTTGGTAAAGGTCAACAAAAGCCTTGATGACTGCTGAAGACCGAACATCGTCCATGGTGAATGCGGTGCGTTGCCAATCGCAGGAGGCGCCCAGACTTTTCAATTGCTCTAAAATTATGCCTCCGTATTTTTCTTTCCACTCCCATGCGTGTTCCAAAAACTTTTCACGACTCAAATCCGATTTCTTGATACCCTGGCTTCGAAGCATTTGCACCACTTTGGCTTCTGTTGCGATGGAGGCATGATCCGTTCCAGGAACCCAACATGCATTGAGTCCGGTTTGGCGAGCACGTCGTACCAATATGTCTTGAATGGTGTTGTTCAACATATGTCCCATGTGCAAAACGCCCGTCACGTTTGGTGGCGGAATGACAATGGTAAATGGTTTACGTCCGTCAGGCTCCGAATGAAATAACTTATCGGCATCCCAAGCGGCATACCATTTTTTCTCAATTTCAGTGGGATTAAAATGTGTTTCCATCGATGGATTTAGGACTGTTTTAACGTACTGTATAACTCATGACATGCAACTTGGCAATGCCAGATCGATCTCTTTTTAATACCAGGATCTTATCGGATAAAAAACCACTGGCACTAAAAGCATTAGGTGGGCCTCCCAATTGTTGAATGACTTTGTGCAATGTTGGAGGATGAACCATCACCATGACGTGGGCGGGATATAAGTAGTCTATTTTTTTAACCAATGCGGCGATATCGGCTTGATCATAATATACCGCTTCTTTTTTCTGAGCATCCATCAACGGCTGCAGGGTGAGAATATTGTTCCTAAAGGGTGTGGTATAGAATCCTGCAAAAGGTATCTTGGCGAAGATTTTTTGAAGATTGAAAGCACGAAATCTTCCTCGCGTGCTGAGCCCTGGATCCAAGCCAATGGTGTCTTCTTCAGCGTGAAATAACATGATGACGGACTGCACATTTTGGTTGCCTTCTTTTACAAGCGATAAACTGTCACCCTGGTTAAAGAACAGTTGATCCGATGTACCCCGTCTTAGGATGGGTAGCTCCGATTGCCCTTGGCATACTTGGATGCAACAGCAAAAAACAGAAACGAACAGTGTTATGCAAATCTTAGGCATATTTTATCTCTATCAGCAAAAATAGAATGCAATGATAATCAATGATTTCGAGAATGCTTATTTAACAGGAGGTTAACGGGCTGAATGGAATATCAGGCCTCCTTAAAAGGCGACCGTAGGGTAAAGTGCTTCTGTGGTTTTAAAAACTCCAAGAGATTTGGCACCCAACGATTGTAAATTCGATTTCTGTGGGCGATGTAACAGACCATTTCTTCTGGGACAGCTCCCACCGAACTTTTAATTTCAATGGCGGTTCTTGCCAACAGAACCCGCTGATACCGGCCGGCTATACCGTGTTGAATGAATTGAATCAACATATTCAAATAAAGTTGATATTGCCCATTGACCGCAGCAGATGTTCCCAGAAAATGCCCAACCAGATCAGAACCATCATATAGAAACGTATAGAATGCTACCAATTCGTCATGATTGAAAAATCCAAACAGGCGGAATTTATTACCCAACATCGATTTCAAGCCTGAAAAATAACGTGGGTTTAAATTTACCAAATTGAAATCTGACTGATCGGCAGTACGCTTATAAAATTCGTAGATGCTTTCTTCATGCGCACGTATTTTTTCCAAGTCTAACTCTACATGGTGGAGTGGTGCTGATGCATCCATTGCTTTACGCAACCGCAAGCGGTATTTGGATTGCAAGTCTTCCATGTAGTGTGCAAGTGTTGTCCAATTGGGTCTGAGGTGGACCACCATAGAGGGTTGCACACGGAAAGGATGCATGAACGACAAAGGCAAATCCTTAGAAGATTGAAATGAAGATTCAAAAGGCAATTCTTTGAGGAGGCATACCGAAGCACGGTGTATGAGTTCAGGTTCATCAAACATGGCTTTCAGCAATTGATCCAGCATTTGTTGGATATCCAACACATCACAAGATGACCTGCATTTAAAGGCGTAAGGACCGGTAGCCAATAAATTCCCGCACACCAAAGTTTGGAAATCCACTTGTGATGCAATTAACTTTTTCACGTGTCTATACAGACAAGAACTCAAAGAATCCTGGTGGTTGCCGGATATTTTTAAACGTTCTGCAGCATTGAATGGCAACAACTGAAAATAGAAGGCTGCAGCCAATCCATACAAATCTTTTACCAGAACATACTTAAAGGAAACGTTGGCCGGTGCGTACCGCTCAATGGCTAGTAAATATTCAGAGCTGAGCAGCAAACTGGAAGGTTGTATACTGTCCCAATCGGCAACAAATTCTCCGATTGAATCTGCCAGTTGAAAAGTATAACCGGTCTTATGTATAAGGGTTTTCAAAACATTGGAAGCATAGGAATAAACTTACTTTTGCCCAATTTGTTCATTGGGCATGAATTTATTAACGTCCTTTGTTGCAATAGAGGACGGATGCAACATTCATTTGTAAGAGAAAATGTTCATGTAAATGCTACTTTCCTAGTCGAGAGTGTCAAGTAAAGTTAGGGTTGGTATGAGTCTTCAAATTTATCCATACTGGGCACTTCCACAGCTTGGACCCATTGAATCCAGAGAAATTATTATATTTGCATGAATTGTCATACGTATCTTTCATAAAATGAATATTTTAGTACGAATTTTGGGCTGTTTAGTCCTCGTGGCGTTGGGATCGTGCGGACAAGGAAGTCAGGTTCGTAAACTCCAATCGGAGCAAGCTTTTTTGCAGACTCGTTACGATAGTCTCCTGCATGCACATATGGACTTGACGACCTCACAATCCGATTATTCAAGCATTAAGCACCAGTTGGATAAAGCTGAAGATGCGTTGATCCAATTTTATATCAAATACGAGAACAATCCCCAAGCGGTTCATCCCAATGGATTGCGCAATTACATGGACAGCCTCCACCAGGCGAACCTTACGTTGTTGGAAGAAAATATGCGATTGCAAAAATCGCTGAATGCATCGAATAAAGTGAATCCTAAGCCATTGATAAAAGATCAAAAAGAGGATATCTTGGTTGATCAAACAGGCGTTCTGAGGGATTCTTTGAACGAACAAATCAATGAGATTGAACAACTCCGCATGCAAAATGCACTGTTGTTACAAAAATTGGAATACCTGAATCGCTTGCTGAGTGAATCCAAAGAAAATCAAAAGACGGATCGTTCGGATTCAGAGGAGAAAAAGGACTTGAACCTTGCTCAGAGCGAAATAAATGACTTGAAGCAGACTATTGGTTCCTTGAACCAGAAGATCCTGCAGAAAAACCAAATGCTCGATGAACTCAATGTTAAGTTAAGCAGCAATGAGCATCAGCGTTTAGTTGATGAACAAAAAGTGGCTGAATTGGAACAACAAAATGAACGCCTTCAGAATGAAATCAACTTGAACAGCCAAAAATCAAATCAAAACACTGAATGGCGTTTGCAAACGGAAGAACTCAAAGGAACGGTGCGTTCTAAGGAGAAAGAAATTTTGGAACTCAAGGACCGCATCCTTAAACAACAAACCGAAATTCAAAAATTAGATGCTTCCTCTGACAAACACAACCAGTTGGTGCTTTCAGATAGTTTATTAAAATGGAAAAGCCAATTCGCGCAATTGCAAAAACTACATGCCGGACAAGCTAATCAATTGGATTCACTGAAGGAATCGGTGGAGTTTTTCAAAGGAAAACAACAATTTTTCAAACTACAATATGAGCAAACAGTGGCTGAGAATCTTCAGTTAAAAGAAAAATTAAAGTTAAAGCCAGTTCTTCAACCGGTGAATGATCCTGCTCCAAATCTCGAAAAATTACAATCCTTAGAAAGCAGGATTTCTAAAATTTTAAAGCCTTTGGAGCCTCAAGGTTGCAAATTTGGAATCAACCAACACAAATTACTTGTGTACATACCCCACCCATTGCTTTTCAATGTCCAAAGCTTTGCCATGACCCAGGAAGGAACCGCACTGCTATCCGAAATACAATCGGCATTTCAGTTGCACCCCACCTTATGGGCTCAGATTACAGGCTTTTCAGTAAGGGGAAAGGCAGATAGTCATTCCGTCGACCAGATGATTCGCAATGCCAGTACCGTGTTCAAATTATTCAGTGCTTTGGGTGTATCGCCTGCAAGAATGAAAATAGCTGCGCGTTACTTGAGCACAAGCGAACAAGACCATCTACCTTTGCAAGGAATTGAACTGGAATTTGAGACACACTGAATTGATTGGAACCCTATGGCTGGTCTTTGGATTGGCTGTTGAACCAATTTCTGCACAATTCATTCGTTGTAATTCGATGTACGATCTGAATGATTCAGGAGGATCAAAACATTCAGCATTCAGTAGCCGTGGAAATATGGACTTTCAGCTCGTGTTCCACGTATTCTATTCAAATGCTGAAGAAAACATTGATAAAGCGCAGATTTTATCGCAGATACAACAACTGAACGCATTGTTTTCGGGTGATGTTTTTGCTGCCAATACAGCAATCCCTGAATCATTTCGATCACTGCAGTCAAAGCCTCAATTCCGCTTTTGTTTGGCAACTCGTGATCCTTTAGGCAATTTCACAGAAGGCATCACCAGACATCCAATTGCAGACCTTTCCCTCGCATGTAAAAGAGAATTCGGCAAACGATCCATCATGCACCGCACGCTTGGGGGAGTCGATCCATGGGATCCCGAACGATTCATTAATGTGTATGTCATCAATCGAGCGCAGTGCCCTGTTTTAGGTGAAGCTATTTTTCCTTGGTTGGCCCAACAGGATGAAGATGGAGTGATTCTTCATTACCAGGCCGTTGGTTTTTCTGGAGCAGCCGCAGATTTTTATCCTTACCAAAAGGGCAAAACATTGGTGCATGAACTGGGCCACTATTTTGGTTTGTATCATTTGTCAAATGACAAAGGCAATTGTCTCGGCGATGACATGGTTGATGATACGCCTACACAAGCCACCGAGTATTTTGGTTGTCCTCAACATCCAGCCATCACTTGTGGTCATGACAACATGTTTATGAATTACATGAGTCTGGTAGAAGATGATTGCATGTTACTTTTTACTCAGGGACAGGTACAACGGATGAAAGAAACGATCTTGCAATACCGAGCGACTTTGCCGGTCTCCGAGTGCCAGGCCGCATTTTCGGGTGAACTGACCTCATTGCAATGGAGCCATGAAAATAGACATTGGATGATTTATCATCCAGATGGAAAAATATGGTCTGCTCACCTGGAGCTCTTTGATCCGGTTGGACGGCTGATATGGAAAGGATTTTCTGAAAACTCCAGCTACGTGATCATTCCAAACCACAGCCCATTTTTAATCGGCGGTATTTTTTTGATTTCGTTGCACAATATTTCGGAACAAAAACAATTCTTATTATTCACACCATAACTGACTTGTACATGCGAAGTACTATTTTTTGGATGATCAGTATAGTCTTAATGAGCGCATCCTGTAGCAGCAGCAAAAGAGCTGAAACCCCGGAGAGTGCAAAATTATTGCATTGGGCGACCATTGAGAAATTTCCATGTTTTGGGAATTGTCAGGTATATAAAGTAAAACTTTACCGAGATGGACTACTGATTTTGGAAGGTAAGGAACACATGGAAAAAAAAGGGGTGTTCTTTGCCGAAATCAGCAAGGATAAGTTACAGTCCTTCATCAGGAAAGAACGCAATGTAAAATGGTCCGAGATACAAAATGAATACATGGTCAATATTGCGGATCTCCCCGTTGTGAAAATAGCGTACCACGATGAGCACGGTGCGCTAATCAAATCGGTTGAAGCCAATTCCAATTTGCCAAATGCATTGCATGATTTTGTGAGTGCCATTACAGAAACCATCGACAAGGAAAAGTGGACGCTTGTACAACGTAAAAGTGAAATGTACAATCCGGAGTTGATGTACGATGAGTTGATTGTCGACATGGACTCTACCATCACGGTGAATCAGTTGGAAGCGATGTATGCAGATTTTGATTTAAAGAGTGTCTCAAGGGTTTCTCCTTTGATGAATTTATGGCATTTGCGATACGATGAATCTAAAATAGGCCGATATGAAATCCTGATTTCATTGCGCAAGCTTAAAGGCATCCGACACGTCAGTTTCAATCGCAAAATACTGCCTCGCGAAGAATGATTCACATTGAGGAGATCAAGGTTTCAAGATCCAATTTCTGAGGATCGTGAAAAAATGCAGTGGATGTTTTCCGGAACCAGGTAATTTGACGTTTAGCATAATTTCGGGTCTTTTGTTGAATCAAACGGACCGCTTCATCATAAGCCAATTTCTGATCCAGGTATTGATACAATTCGGGATAGCCCACACTTTTCAAAGCCTGGCAGGATCGAAAAGCTAAAAGTTGTTTGGCTTCTTCTACCCAGCCCGAATCCAACATGTGAATTACGCGTTCATCAATATTTTGGTAGAGCACCTTTCGCTCAGGCATCAAGCAAATTTCTTGGATTTCGAAAGGCCGCGTGATGGCGCTTTCCGTTCTAAAGCTACTAAACGATTTTCCCGTCATGACAAAGACCTCAAGAGCACGGGTAAGCCTTCTTATATTTTGTAAATCCACCTGGTCATGGTATTTTGGATCCACTTCTTTTAACCACTGCTTCAATGCTTCGGGTCCTTCGCTTTCCAATTTCTGTTGCACCAAATTGCGGGCTGATACACTCGATTCGGGAAGCGCATCCATACCGTATAAAATGGCTTTGAGATACAGTCCGGTGCCTCCGCACAAGATGATGCGCGAATGTTTTTTAAAAAGCGCTACAAGTAAGGAAAGGGCTTCACGCTCGTAATCCCCCACGCTGTATTGTGCGTCCACGGGAACCGTTCCTATGAAATAATGAGTCACTGTTTCCAGCATAAAGGGGTCTGGTTTACCGGTACCGATATCCACTGCTTTATAAATTTGTCGGCTATCGGCTGAAACAATGGGACAATTCCAGGTTTGTGCCAGTCGAAAAGCCAAATTGGATTTTCCACTGGCAGTTGGACCCGAGATAACGATTAATTTACCGCATTGCATGTAAAGAAGGTGTTACATTTACCAAATATCTGTCTATTAGAATGTTTTACTACTTGCTAAAAATATGGGCCAATTTAAGCTTTCGCTTATATTTTAAGCGTATCTTTTTATCAGGGGTGGAGCATATTCCCAAAGACGATGCGACCTTGTTCATCGTAAACCATCCCAATTCATTTATGGAGGCCTGTTTGGTAGCCAGTTTTCAACATCGGGCATTGCATTTTCTGGTTAGGGGTGACATGTTTGAAAAAAAATGGTTAAAACCCATCCTCCGATGGACTAACCAAATTCCCATTTTTAGGTTTAAAGATGGATTTTCCAAACTCAAACAAAATAAAAGCACATTCGACGAGTCATTCAAAGTACTTAAGGAAGGAAATGCATTATTGATTTTTCCAGAGGCATCAACGCAAATGGTCAGATTTCTCAGGCCTCTACAAAAAGGAGCTGCAAGATTAGCCATTGGTACCGTCGAAGAATATCGCGTGGAAAGATTGTTTGTGGTTCCTACGGGAGTTTATTACCAAAAACCAACAAAAACGAGGAGCGATGTGATACTGAAGTTTGGAAAGCCGTTGGAAATAAATGCATGGTTGACCACGGTTTCACCACAAGCAGATAAGCTTACAGAGCTTACCGAAGTATTTCAGAACATGTTGCAAGAGGTCATGATTTCCATTCGACCGGATCAGGATTCTAATGCATTTGAAGATTTGGTGGAAACCTTAGAGCCCATGGTAATGCCTGGCCAAAATACAGGCGTATTCCGGGATGAACAAACGTTTGTTCGCATGCATGCATTGGCTGATCAATACCAACATATGCACAAGGACGATCTCCATGACTTGAATCAGGAAATCCGCTCCATTAACCGGTGGACCAATGCGATCCCCGCAATGAATTTCAGGTTGTATTTCAGCAAATGGATCCAGATGGCCTATGCCAAGTGGATGGTTATTTTGTTTGTTGTCAGTCTTCCGGCATTGTTAATCTACGGCATTCCATTGATATTGGCCAAACACTTTTCTAAAAGTAAAATAAAACACATTGAGTTTTATGCCCCTGTTCGATTGGCTGTTTCCATGTTTTTACATTTGTTGTTTACTATCCTTGTGGCCTCGGTGGGTTACCATTTGTTGGGCTTAGTCTGGACTGTGTTGTTCATTTTACTTTTACAAGGTTCACTGTTTGCATGGGGCCGTTTTAGGGACATAGCCAAGTTGTTTAAACCGGTAAATGGAATTGGGAATTCTCAGCAACGCCCCCAATTGCTCCTGCAATTGGAAAGCATCAAAAAGCGAATGAAAGGGGCTATTTTATAGGATTTCAACCGTGAATCAGTGGCCGCCATGTCAATTCTTTTTCTCGTGATTAATGACATGATCTGGATAATGATTATTTGAGTCTAAAGTGCATTGGGAGGGAAGATGATTGCAAAACCAATACCCTGCTTTTCTGATCAACGTTTGTAAAATTGGGTGATGGATTCACATACTAACGACTGTTCATTATCGGTCATTCCATGATAGATCGGCAACCGAAGGAGACAGTGTTCAAAGCGTTCAGCGTTGGGTAAGTGCACCGTTGCCAATGTTTTGCCATAAGGGCTGCGATGCAAAGCAGGATAATGAAATGCCGATTGAATATCATGCTTTGCCAGGAAAAGTTGAAGGGCTTCTCTTTGTATTTTGTTTTCTAATACAATGTAATAGTAAGAACCATTGATTCCCTGATAAGGCTTGATGTGAGGCAATTGGAATCTTCCGGCAATGCTATGGCCATCAAGCATTTGTTGATATTGAGACCAAATCCTCTTTCTGTCCGCAACCAACTGATATCCAAGTTGGAGTTGTTCCAATAGCACGCAAGACTGCAATGCCGACATGGTAAAGGATGATCCAACACCTTGCCATTCATAACGATCTACATGTTGTTGTTGGAAAAGGATGCGGTTGGTTCCTTTTTCATAAACCTGGTTGGCAACTTGCAGGTAGTTTGGATCATTCAAAAACAAACAGCCACCTTCTCCGCAAGAAATCAATTTGGTATGGTGGAAAGAATAGCATCCCATGCTCCCAATACTTCCCAAAGCTTTTCCAAAATAGTATGCACCAAATGCATGAGCGGCATCTTCGATCAATGCGATATTGTTTTGGAGACAAAGCTCTTTCAAAGGATTCATATCCACAGCCAATCCTGCATAATGCATGACCACAATTGCTTTTGTTTTTGTGGTGATCAAAGGAAGAATGGTTTGAATATCGACAACCGGTTGTTCTGGTAGGCAATCTGCAAAAAGGATCTTTGAGGTTCTTAAATGAAAGGCATTTGCTGTAGAAACATACGTGTAAGAAGGAACAATGACTTCATCATTTGGTCTTAGGTCCAGTGTTAATGCAGCCATTTCAAGTGCGTCCGTGCAACTGGAAGTTAAGTAAACCTTATGGCTTGGTATGTTTTGGAGCAACCATTCGCTGCAAGCATGCCGGTGAAAGTTTTCAGTTTGAAGAGAACCTGATGAAATCAAATCCGAGAGCGCCACCATCGTATTAGGAGCTAGATATTCTTTGTGCAATGGAATGAGCGCCATGTTGATCGGGTATTTCAGCAGTCAAATGTACTATCTATGTTGCGAATGCGCCATTGGAAAATATCCCTATTCTTATTCCAGACTTCAAAGAAATGCCCCAATGGCTTGTCTACGTATTTTTGAAACTTCTTGTGATCACGGGCTTTATTCTACCTTTGCACAGTTTCTTATTATTACTTTAAGAAAGGGTTCATGTTTCAACGCATTAATGAGAGGAGTTTCCAATCAGCGATCCTGCAATTGATTGGAGCAGCGGTTGGCGTGTTGAGTACGCTGTTCATTTATCCACGTGACTTAAACCTTTATGGAATTTATGGTTTTTTGACCAACACTGCTTCATTGCTCGTTCCGTTTATTACCATGGGGTTCGGATCGGTTCTGCTTCGTTTCTATCCGAAATATCAGCATGAGGTTACACAGGTGAGAAATGGATTTTTTGGATTTATACTGGCAGGTTATTCCTTTGGTTTTTTGTTGTTTGGTTTGGTGTTCATTGGCATCACCTGGTTTGGAATCCATTGGGTGAAAGAGGAAGGAGGGTTATCGCCTTATGTGATTTATCTTTTGCCTTTCACTTTTATGTTGGTTTTCTATGAATTGACTGCGCAATTGTGCATAAATTTTCAAAAAATCCAATGGACAGCAATCGCAGGATTGTTGTTAAAATGTGTTTTGCCAACATTGTTCATCCTGCAGATCGCGGGATACATGGGTACTACTTGGTTTATTTGGTGTCTTTTGTTGTATTACGCAATATCCATCGTGGTCATTCTTTACTTTTTGATCCAATCAGAAGGAATCAAGTTTCAATGGAATCGAACATTTATGCAGGGTGCTCACCGCAGACCATTGTTTCAATTTGCTGCGTTTTCTGTGCTCAGTGGAGCAAGTTCGGTGATTGCGTTGCGAATGGACTCTTTTTTTGTGGGAAGTCTGACCAATGCCGAATCAAGCGGATTGTTTACCCTTGCAATGTTCATGAGCAATGTAGTTTTCATTCCGGCTACCGCAATCACAGACGCGATGAACCCATCTGTATCAAAGTGCAGTCATGACCGCAATAGCGACCAATTGCAAATCCTTTACAGGAAGTCTTCTATCAACATGTTATGGAGCACTGCACTGTTGGTGATTGTTTTGTGGATTTGTTTTGAACCACTGAGTAGAATCATGCCGCAATCCGGTAAAATCTTGCAAATTGAACAGGCGCTGCTTTTCCTTTTGTTGGCCAGATTGTTGGATGCCGGGACTGGGATCAACCATCATTTGCTTGCTTATTCGAAACATTACCGATATGAATTGTACTTGCTGATTTTGATGGCTGTGGTGAACGTGCTATTAAACCTTTGGTTTATTCCTAAATTTGGAATTACTGGAGCGGCATTGGCGACGTTTGTTTCAATAGGCATATACAATTTACTGAAAACATGGGTAGTTTGGAAACTGTTGAAAATTCATCCATTTGATCTGAATACGTTTAAAATCATCATCATTGGTCTAGTGTTATGGATTTTATTTCCTCGAAGTTGGAGTTCTGGAAACGATTATTTGGATCTGGTGCTCTATGCAGGAGCTGTGTGTTCGATTTATTTAGGACTGGTGTATTGGATGGATTGTTCAAATGAACTGAATGGATTTGTGCACAAATACCTTCATCGATTTGGAAAAAAAGCCACCACGCGATAGGATATCAACGCCGAGCTCCAGTAAAATTTTGGTTCGAAGGGATTCGGATAAACTCAAGAGAACCCGGCTTCACTCCAATGAAAAATGTATAATAGCCAAATTGGGGAGACCAATCAAATCGCATCAACCAACAATGCAAATCCCGCTCCAAGCCCAAACTTGGATATTGAATGCTTTTAGTCTTCCAATCGTACGATATGTTGCTCAAGTTCACACGCCAATTTTTAGTCAATGGAATATTTCCTTGGATGGAAAGACTGTTGACGGATTGTTCGAAATGATCTTTTCCCAATTCATCGCGAAAATGGCGATAATTCAGAATGTATTGAATTGTGAAGCTGTTAAACAATTCCACCAACGAAGGAGGGCCTCCACCCGCATTGCTTGCCTTTGATTTTCTAAACAACCCAAGGATTTGTTGGAAGGAAGAAGAGAACGTGGTGTTGATGTACGCACTGCTCAATATGGCCAATTTTTCGTTTTGATTGATTGCAAAGGTTTTGCTCCGCTTTTCTTTTCCATCCACCAGGGTTCTTCCATAAGGATCCAATGTGCAGCCGTAGTATAATGTGATCATGTTGTTGATGAATCGATTGCTTCCACTCAATTGGATGGGACTCAAGTTGAATGAATCGGCAAAAACATTGTAGTTCGTACTGAGGTTTACATTCTCCAGGATTGGAATTTTCTTAGCGCTGCTGTCTTTCTTTGAATAATATTTGAATTCCAGCCGGTTGCTTAAATTGAAGGATATATTGAAATTTTCACCAGGCGTGGAAAAACTTCCAAATGGACTGTTTGTAAATCGGACATATTCCTTTGGGACATTTTTATCGGGTCGGGTATCGGTGTCAACCGTGGAATAGTAATTGAATGGTTGCTTATGGTAGTCGGGCGAATAATTTAAACTGATCGTCGGTGTCAATTGGTGTCGAATCCCACGGAACCAACCTTTTGAAGATAATATTTGCCCGAAAAGTTGTGTGCTCATACCCGCGGAAACTGAAAACGTACGAAAAGAATTAAATCGGTTGATAATCGAGGTATCCAGTTTTCCATAAACGGAATCGACGCCGGATGGTGGTAAATATGTGGTGTCCAACAAACGAATGGATTGCTCGAAAAAACTCAGTTCTTCATCGTATTGAATGCTCGGATTAAAATTCAAATACTTGAATAATTTAAAGCTTGCATTTACATCCAGACCATGCCGGAAACCATATCGCAATTCATCAAATACGTCATTGGTAAACAGGATGGAGTCAAAAGTATGTACACTGTTCCTGAATTGTGCAGAGTAACTGGTCGTGATGCGATCATACCAGCGCTCTACACTGGTTTTTGGGTTTTTGCTTTTAAAAGGAGTAATGCTTCGCATTTGAAAATTCAATTCTGGCAATGTGAGATCAACTAACTTTGAAATCAGGTTTTGGGAATGAGAGAGTCCAGAAGTCAAGCTAAATGGCGTATTGGGTATATTCAGCGAATATGTCAGAGTAGACCGCAATACGTTCTGTAATGCAGCCTGAACATTGTAGTACTGCAGCTTTGAAAAGCCACCCGTTTCAATTTGGACACTGCCTCCGAAACTCTGGTAAGGATGTGCACCCGCCTCTTGAGAATGACTCCACCGCAAACTGATTGGCCGATTTACATTGGTTTTGTAAGATGCTGGAAGCTCCTGAATTCGGTTTTCGTATTGCAAATCGAAACTGCCATTGTATTTGTAACGTTTCCGATATCCTCCCGCGGTGCTGATCCTGTATGATCCTTTGAAGAAGATGTCTCCAAGAAATTTAAGATCCAGGTAGTCACTCACCGGTAAATAATATCCAAAATTGGTCAATCCAAAACCTCGATCATCATACGTATATTCTTTCGGAATGATCAACCCGGCTCTTGCTTTTTTAGAAATCGGAAAAAAACCAAAAGGAAGCCACAGAGGTGTCGGAATTCCTTGAATCCTTACATTCGATGGTCCCACGACCGCAACTTTCTCTGGAATAATTTTCTGGCGAGTGCTGTAAATCCCATAGTGTGGATGTTCTGCATCACAAGTGGTAATGATCGCATGATGGTTGAAAATGATGTCGTCTCCACCACTGTTTTTGCTGGCCTTTGAAATAAACTTCGTTTCACTGCCATGCACATAGAGGTCCCCTTCCCGCGTAACGATTTCTTCAATGAATCCTTTTTTGGTGCTGAAGTTATAGGTGATGCGTTGAGCTTTGAATGATTGATCCCCTTCTTTGAACTCTGGAATACCCGTCTTTCGTCCCAAACTGTCCACTGAAGGTTCTGCAATGGCGAGGTTGTTGTTGAGCTCCACCCGGATGTATGCAGCACGTATTTCCATTGACTGGTAGACGATCAATGCTTCCCCATACAGGTGGATGATCCTGTTTTGATAGTCAAAACGCACCCGATCCTTTGCTGCGTAATGTACGGGAACACTCAAACTGTCTTTTGAAAGGGTGAATAGGGAGTCCGCTTTCAACACCAGGCTGTCCTGGCGCAAAGTATCAACTTGTTGTGCATACATGGGGACAACAAGTATATAAATGATAAAGAATAGATATATTTTAATCAAATAAATTTAAGTATTTATATATTTATTTATTTATAATATGTATCTTTGATATGAATTTATCTCAAAATGCAAAACTACGACACCATTGCAACGCTTGCAATCGGCCTTGCATTTCGCTGGCTGCTCTTTATTAATTTACTTTTAACAGATGGACTGTTGGCACAAAGTTATGCCAGCGGCCCCGTTATTGTGCTGGATCCGGGTCATGGTGGTAAAGACATTGGCGCCCATCATGGAAAATGCCTGGAAAAAAACATATGCCTGGCCATTTCCCAAAAAACAAGGGAACGTATTTTAGCATTGATGCCAGAATCAGCGGTCTATCTTACCCGCGAACAGGACGAATTCATCCCCTTGAAGCATAGAAGTGCCTATGCCAATGATTTGAATGCCGATGTATTCATTTCCATCCATTGCAATGCCTTTCCAGGAAATCCCAAAGCCGCAAGGGGTTCGGAAACTTATGTAATGGGTCTCCATAAAACAGATGATAACCTTCAGGTGGCCCTTCGGGAAAATGAATCATTGTTACTGGAACAGGAGGCTATGAATCTCCAGGAATTGCAAACCGAATCTTGGATCGTTCTTAATCATTTACAAAATCAATATCTGCAACAAAGCATCGCTTTAGCCAACCTGGTGGAATCCCGCTTTGCAACACATCATCCCGGCCAAAGCAAAGGGGTGAAACAGGCTGGTTTTATGGTCTTGCATCAAGCCAGTATGCCGGCGATTTTGGTAGAAGTCGGCTTTTTAAGCCATCCGGAGGAATCTTCTTTTTTATGCTCGTCGTCGGGGCAGGAAGAAATTGCTTCCATGTTGGCAGATGCCATTTCCGGTTACTTTGAAAAAACCCCACAATTTGCAACGATAGCCGCGGCACCAACACCTCAAATAAAAGCTGCTCCAATTGTCTCCAATGTATACAAGGTTCAACTGGGCGCTTGTATGCAAGATCCTTCGGAAAATCCACGGTGGGCTGCTTATCAAGATTTGGAGTTTGTCTGTGAAAATGGAGTTTACAAAGTATTCTCGGGTACATATATGGATCGTGAATCAGCGGTTTCGCAACGAGATGCATGGAGAAAAATTGGCTTTAAGGACGCCTTCGTGGTCCCGATTTGTATTTCACAAGAATAAATCTTTTTGTTTCGAATGCCTGTCCAAATTAACCTTTAACAGTTAGTTTGCAGCGCTTGTATGAAGCTTCAAAGGCTTTGTTCACTGATTTTCCTATTTTTGAGCCTCTTAAAGGTCTAAGATCCATTGAGAAACGAAGTAAAAGTTGGTATCCTCAGTTTGGTCACTATTTTAGTGTCCGTTTTTGGCTATAAATACCTCAAAGGAAGCAACCTGCTTGAACGATCCAACACGTATTACATTAAGTTTCGCGACATCGAGCAAATGGATGCATCCGCTCCGGTATTGATCCGGGGTTACAAAATTGGGTCCGTGACAAAAATTGGTCTCGATCCCGAAAGTGCCGATTGGATATTGGTTACCATTCAGGTAAAAAGAGAAATCGCTTTGCCTAAAAACACCAAAGCGATATTAACCAGTCAAGGCCTGATGGGAGGTAAAGCACTGATCCTGGATTATCAGGCTGTGTGCATCGAAGATTGTCTTCCAGATAAAAGTTTTATTCCCGGCGAAATCGCCGGAATGCTCTCCAGCATGTTCAGCAAAGAAGAATTGAAAGATTATGCACAGACGCTGGGCAATGAACTCAATCAAATGTTAGACACTTCCAATGTCAATCAAAAGAGTCAGTTGTCGGGCACCGTTAAAAACATGCACCAAATCCTTGAGAACCTGGCACATTCCACAGGCCATCTAAATCGCATTCTATCCAGTTCTTCGGGCAGCATTGAGCATACCATGAAAAACCTGGAAACGGTGACCAATGCACTAGCGCAAAATACCCAAGCGCTGTCCAGCTCCATCAAAAATCTTGATAAAATCTCCAGCAGCATTGCAGCTTCTGAACCTGGTAAGCTCATCAGGACGGCAGATCAAACGCTCGAACAAAGCCAGAAAACCTTAAACCAACTGACTCAAACGGTAGTGGAAAGTAAACAGACTTTAGAACAACTCAACAAAGTGTTGGGCGAAATGAATCAGGGCAAAGGCAGTTTAGGAAAACTTATCAAGGATCCTGCATTGTTTGACAACCTGAACCGATCCAGTAAAAACCTCGATTTATTGTTACAAGACCTTCGTCTGAACCCTCGTCGATACATCCATCTTTCAGTATTTGGCAAATCAGCACCCTACCAAGCTCCTATGGAACAGGTCCAGGAAGGAGCCCAAAAGTCCAAATGAATTAACCTGCCGAAAGGCTTGATTCCATGCTTCATTTTGATTCGTCAATAGGAATCATTTACAGGTAGAGCATAGCGCTACATGACGTGTTTTAAAATATGCACTGTTCAACTATAGATTTCCGCGCAATTCTTGTTCGCGTTCGATGGCTTCAAACAATGCTTTGAAATTTCCTTTGCCAAAAGAGCGGGCGCCTCTTCGTTGTATGATTTCGAAAAACACCGTTGGGCGATCTTGTACGGGTTTCGTAAATATTTGCAAAAGATATCCGTCTTCGTCGCGGTCTACCAAGATGTTCAGACGTTTAATTTCCTCCAGGTCTTCGTCGATGGATCCAACGCGTTCTAAAATGGTTTCGTAATAATTATCCGGAACATAAAGAAAGTCCACACCATTCTTGCGCAATTGATCCACTGTTTTTAAAATGTTGTCCGTCTCAATTGCGATGTGCTGAACACCCGCGCCTTGATAAAATTCTACGTATTCTTCAATTTGTGATTTCTTCCTTCCTTTCGCAGGTTCATTGATGGGAAATTTGACATATCCAGAACCATTCGAAACCACCTTACTCATTAGGGCTGTGTATTCTGTAGAAATGTCTTTGTCGTCAAATGTGATGAGTAGTTTAAATCCCAAAACATCCTGATAAAATTTTACCCATTTGTTCATCTGCCCTAATTCAACATTACCTACACAATGATCCACGTACTTAAGGCCGGTGGATTTAACTTCGAGTAAACTTTTCCGTGATTGGTAACCAGGCATGAAAACCCCCTGATAGTTTTTCCGTTCAACCAAGGTATGGATGGTATCTCCATAGGTTTTGATTCCAGCCATGACCACCGTGCCTTCTGCATCTTCGATTTGAAAAGGTTCAAAGGCCGGCTCGGCTCCTCTTTCTAGTGCAGTATGGTATGCTTGGCGCGCATCGTCTACCCAAAGTGCCAATGCTTTGACTCCATCTCCGTGTTTCAAAACGTGTTGCGCGATCTCATGGTCTGCTCGGAGGGCCGAGGTGAGTATGAAACGAATTTTGTCTTGCTGTAACACATACGAACAAAAATCCCTGTTACCCGTTTCAGGCCCTTTATAGGCAACCCATTCGAAGCCGAAGGCTGTTTGATAATAGTGCGCTGCTTGCTTGGCGTTTCCAACATAAAATTCAATGTAATCCGTGCCAAGAATAGGAAAAGCGTCCGTTTGTGATTGAGGGCGGAGATTGGTCAGTGTTTGCATATGATCGTTTTTATGAAAGTAATGGGAATTAAATTTTATTGCGTTCAGCGAGCATTGGAATATATGTTTTATTTACTCAACCAGGATTTATGGTAGTCCGGGTCTTCGATGCCTACGGCAAAATCAGTCATCAACAAGGGTTTAAAAGTATCTACCATGACAGCCAATTCGCGCGTTTCCTTGGCTCCTATGCTTTTTTCAATGGTTCCAGGATGAGGACCATGGGGAATTCCTCCTGGGTGCAGGGTGATCATTCCTTTTTCAACGTGCTTCCGACTCATGAAATCGCCATCCACATAATACAAAACTTCGTCACTATCGATGTTGCTGTGATGATAAGGTGCCGGAATGGCTAACGGGTGGTAATCAAATAAACGGGGTACGAATGAGCAAATAACAAAATTCTTTCCATCAAAAGTTTGGTGGACCGGTGGAGGTTGATGAACGCGACCGGTGATTGGTTCAAAATCGTGGATCGAAAACGCAAAAGGGTAGACGAATCCATCCCAGCCTATTAAATCGAACGGATGGTTTTGATAATGGTAAGGATACAGCATATCCTCCTTTTTGATGTAGACCAGGAAATCGCCTTGTTGATCAAAGGTTTGAAGATGGCCTGGTTTGCGCACGTCGCGTTCGCAAAACGGACTATGCTCCATGAGCTGTCCGAAATCATTGCGGTACCTCTTTGGGAAGGTGATGGGTCCATTGGATTCTACAATCAATAAGCGGTTGTCGGGTTGATCAAAATGAATTTGGTAGATGGTGCCTCTTGGTACAACCAGGTAATCGCCATAGCCAAAGCTGAGTTGTCCATACATGGTATGCAATGTTCCAGTACCCTCGTGTATAAAAATGACCTCGTCTGCATCAGCATTTTTGAAATAATAAGATTTCTGGCTTTCAGTGGGAGCGGACAATATGATTTTACAATCGTTGTTTACAAGAACTGGGTTCCTACTTTTTAGATAATCGGCGGTTGGTTGAATATGAAAACCCTTTAAACAACGATGTTTTAACTGACGATCATGAATGGTTTTGGGTTGAATCGATACCGGTTCATCGATCTGAAGAATTTGGGTGGGCGGATTGCAATGATAAAGCAGCGAATAAAGGTCCGAAAATCCTTCCGTAGAGAAGAGTTGCTCCTGGTAGAGGCCACCATCCGGTTTACGAAACTGGGTATGCCTTTTCGGTGGGATTTTACCCAACTGGTAATAATGCATAGGCTGATGCTAATTTTGTGCTTTACAAAGATACAATGAATTCATATGGAACGCTCAGTGCGCATTTTGGTTCAGGGAAAAGTTCAAGGGGTATATTTTAGGAAGCATACCCAGCACCAAGCGAAACTTCATTGCCTGAAAGGCTGGGTTCGGAATCAAACCGATGGCAGCGTTTTGATTGAAGTGCTGGGAGACCAATTGGCAGTAGGATCCTTCATCGAATGGTGCCGTCAAGGCTCCCCGGCCGCAGATGTCCAGGCTGTTCAAGTTGAGGATATTCCTCCCTTTTCGGCCTCGGAATTTGAAATCAGGTAAACGTTTAACCAGCGCTGCCTCATACTAACATTTGTTAGTATCCTGAAACAAAAACCAATCATTTATTAAATAAAGGTAATGACCAGGAAAGGGGGAAAATACCGCGTTATTGAAATTTCATTTTGGACATACCTGTAAAGGAGTTGAAACATCTGAGTAAGTCCAAAAAAAAAGGCCGGATGAAAATCATCCGGCCTCCCTCCACTGTTTAATCAGTGATGGATATCATTTATTTCACCACGGTGAATTTTTTAGTCAAAGTACCTTCGTTGGTAGAGACACGAATCAGGTATGATCCTGCTTTCAAACCAGCAACATTCACAGGTACGACGCTCTTTTCAATTGCTTTGTGAGATTCGAAACCTAAAATTCTGCCGTCAATTTGTGCAATGGTTAAATTGGCATCTATTGCTTTGTCGAAATTCAGTGATACTTTCAATTCATCGCCAGTTACCGGATTTGGATAAACACTCATGGTGTTTTCTGCCAAAGGTTTTTCATCGGTAGCGGTTTTTAACTGAATAACCAACTCCTGGATGGGTGTATTTACACCTTGGAATCCATTAAACCATTCTCCAGCGTCATCAATTACGAACGTTGAAAATGATTGTGCATTGTAACTTTTTTCATTGCTGATGGAGTGGAAAATTGGCACTGCACCGGTAGGGGTTGCAGGGTGTTCCGTTCCAATGAAATAACGGCTGGATGGTGTAAGCAGAATCCCAGGATCACCGGTGTTGAAATCGGTAAGGTCCACTTCAATCACTTGGAAGTTTTGTTCGGTGGTTCCTGTGAACGATTCGGCTGACAAGATTTCGACAGAAGGAGAAGTGATGCCACCGCTGCCTTCGAAGTTTGACCAATCTGGCAATACATCATCCAGAACTTTCATCAGGTATAAGGAAACGGAATAACCATTCAAGGTTCCTCCTGGATTAGCCACCATGGAAAAACGTGTTTTAGTAGCTACCCATTGGTCATTTGCATTCCAACAATTGGAAGTGCGGTACAAGTTACCAAAAATATAACCTGCGCCACTACCCGCACGAACACCACTGGTTGAGCGAGGAGCTTTAGCATAATCATCCAATGAAACCTCAAACGAGTCTACACGGATGTTGTCCAATTGGTTGTAGTCACCCGTTGCATCTTTTCCGTAAACAGTGTAACGGAAATAGTAACGACCAAAATTCAATTTGTTAGGAACAAAGAAGTTTATCGTTTGGAAAGCGGTATCGTCATCGGTCGTCAACAGCTTTGCAATGAGCACAGAATCTCTGTAAAGTGGAGTGCGGCGATCGATGTCCAAAATCTCACCTACCAAAACCACGTTGGTTTGGTCGCTGCTTCCTTTGTTTCCAATGTTGGCTTGGAAAATCATCGTGTCGCTGCAAATCTGTGATTTTGGTTGACGGTAAGCTGCTGGCGTGTAAAAATGGCTGTTAATGGCCAAGTCAAACGCAGGAACTTCGATCAATTGAACGTCGTCAACGATCCAGAAATAGTATTCTCCCTCAAAACGGAAGCGGATTTGCACGTTCTGCTGCTGCGCAGCAACAGAACTGATGTCTAGCGTAATAGAGCTGTTTGTAGCAGTCTCTGCATTCACAGCAACGGCTGTATTCACTTGGAATGGTGTCCAATTGGCACCGCCATCATTGGTAACATCGACAAAAACAGTCGATTGGAAATTGCGATAATACTGATTGAATTTCAACGCAACTCCTGCAAAGGCAGCGCAATTGATGACTGGGCTTGTCAAAACCCCAGTATGAGGAGATGGACATTTTCCATTTCCAAAATTTCCAGGAATGCCTGCATTGTCATACAGGTCGGAATTGAAGACCATGGCTCCGTTTGCACGGGATGGAGATTGGATGGATCCTCTGGTACCCCAATATGCGCCACCGGATGCTTGTCCGTTCGGGCTGTAGTACCAAATTGCAGAGTCGGCTTTTGTAGGATCAGCAGAGCCTAAGCCCTGGGTGGTCCAACCATTGAGTCCACCGGCAAATGTGGAATTCGGATCATTCGGTCCTCCCCACAGGATTGCCTGTGCTTGCATTACCCCAATGCTCAGACAAAGAAGTGTAAAAACGGTAAAAATTCTTTTCATAAAAACGGTAAATTGATGAAAGTGAATAAATTTTCTTTTAAAAAAGCGCACAAATATACTATAACTGCGTCGTTTCGCCTGTTATTTAACAAATTATATCCTCCAATTGGTGAATCAACAAGGGTTTGTTCACCGGAACCACCCCTGGTTTTTCACACACCTGACCCCCGGCTTCATTGCAACAAATGGCCATGAATTGATCTGATAACGTTTTGGCAATGCAAATCGCTGCTAGGCTAATGACAGTATCTCCAGCTCCACTGACATCCGCTACATTTCTGGGCCTTGTTTTAAAAACGCCTTGTACGTTTTCAGAATCCACCCAAATTCCTTCTGCAGCAAGGGTCACCATCAATGTTTCGCATTGAAGTTGCTGCTTCAGATGGCTCGAAAGTACAGGAAGATCTTCCAGCGAATGGATTGGATGGGAAAATTGAGCACTTGCTTCCTTTAAATTAGGCTTGAATAGTCTCACTGATTGATAGGCAAAAAAGTTTGCTTTTTTGGGATCTACCGCTACCGGAACTCCGAACCTTTTGGCAAGCTGAAGAAACTTGGGGATGGAATTACCCGTTAAAAAACCTTTGTTATAATCCTGAAGGATCAAGACGTCGGGTCGATCGTTGGTCAGAATCAGTTCCAGCTGTTCCAACGCAAGATTAAGCTGTTCAGTCGAAATAGGGTCATCTTTCTCTTGGTCAATGCGGGCTATCTGGTGTCCATTGGCGATGATTCGTGTTTTGACGGTGGTCGGTCTGTTGGAATCTTTGATCAGGTAGCTTGATTCGCAGCCCTGGGCTATCAATAAATCGCGCAACAATTCCGAATGGTCGTCGGTACCACACAGGCCGATCAAACTCACTTTGCAACCCATAGCCTTGAGATTCATTACAACGTTGGATGCCCCGCCGGGTAAATGCTCGGTTTTCTTCCACAACACTACGGGGACAGGTGCCTCGGGTGATAATCGGTGAGCGCTTCCCATTTCATAACGGTCGATCATGACGTCGCCCAAGACCGCTATGTGCACATCGGATAAATCCGCTTTTAAACGATTCAGATCAAAACTTAAAACTGGGTTCACTGCTACAAACGAGGTTTGATGTACTGATAAATTCGTTCGCTTGCACCTGATTGCTCCTTAAGGTATTGATGGATATTTTGCCTGATCTCTTGCAACCGGGGCACAAGCAAATCAATAGCATGCAAGAATTCTGCCGAATTGTTCACAACCCTGGCTGATTTCAATTCAATCAGGGCTCTGGCTTCCGGAAATTTATCTATTCGAGGGCCAAACAATATGGGAATTCCGTAGGCTGCAGGTTCCAAGGTGTTGTGAATGCCTTTTCCAAAACCTCCTCCTATGTAAGCTATTTGGCCGTAACGATAGAGCATCGAAAGCATTCCAATTCGATCGATCATCAACAATTTTACTTCAGCTTGCTCCCTGTATTCACTCAAAGTGGAAGCCTGCCACCCAAAGTTTGTTTTGAGCAATTCCAATTCACCATGATCCAATTGATGAGGAGCTAGGACGATGTACCATCCATTTTGAACCAGGGTTTTTAAACCAGTCAACATCCGATGAAGGTCCGAATGCCAAACGCTTCCAGCCACCAATACCTTGCGGTTTTTGCAAAACTTTTCCACTGGTTCCAATGATACAGTTTGTTGAGCAATGTGTAAAACGCGGTCAATCCGGGTATCACCTGCAACCACGACCGGATTTGTGGCTTTGGCATTCAAAAGCATTTTCTGGCTCAATGGGTCTTGAACAAAAATGGTTTCTGCTTGCAGAACAATGTCTAACAGGGGCTTAAAAAATGGCTTTAAAAGGTAGTGCCCTGGACGGAAATAGCTGGAAATAAAATAAAACGGAATCTGTTTTTGGCGAAGGATTTGGAGCGTGTTGAACCAAAAATCGTATTTTACAAAAATCGCCATTTTGGGTTGTACCCAAGTGATGAAACGGGAGGCGGTTTGGTGGACATCGGAAGGAAAATAGCAGACCAAATCAGCTCCTGGATAATGAGCTTGTTTGTCATATCCGGAAGGTGAAAAAAAGCTTAGTATGATGAGGTAATCGGGTTTTTCTTTTTTCAAGCGTTCCAACACCGGTCGCCCCTGTTCAAATTCTCCAAGTGAAGCCACATGCATCCAAATTCGATTTGGGTTGTTCTGGTGTTGTGCATGAAAGGCTTTCAGTTGAGTTTGCCAATGCGCCCGACCTTTTACAAATCGCCGTGCAGGTTTTGAAAAAATACTGGCCACACGGATTCCTCCGAAATACAAAGAGATGAGCAATTGGTATAATTTGAACAATCCCATCAATATTCGATGTCTTCAGCCACATTTTCTAAATAGAAAGGTAGGTAGATGGCTAATTTTAAGTTGATGGCTATGTCTAAACGCGTATCGGATGAAGCCGATTTCCCCAAATCATAGTGGTAACTTCTGCGGTCTTTGGTCCATGCCATCACCTGCTCAATTCCAGCATACCATGAAAACTTACCTCGGTTGGAAAGGTGTTCATAGCCAATGGAAGGAATCAATGCAAATCCATTGCTCAGGCGGTCCAATCCCTGTTTCATGGCATCGGAAAATTGGGGCAAGGCACTGGCATCGTCAACAAAACGGATCCGATGTTCAAAAAAACCGAAGCCAAGTTGATATTTTATAGAAGTTCTTGAAATTTCGCTTTGCTTCAATGGATACAATCCGCCACCTGCCAATTGTAAAACATAAGCCCGTTCACGCAGTTTTAATTCAGTAAGAAATTGGTCAAAACCAATCAATAAACCACCGAAAGAGGTACGAAATGGTTTCAACACATCTTCTTTGACCGTGTTTCCAAAAATAAGACTGTACCGGAGTGCAAGGTTGAAGGGCGATTTTCCGGATTGATAATTGATTCCACCCCCTAAAGCCAAATGGTTTCCAAAGCGATCCTGGAGCATCCCAGCCGGTATGCCCATTTGGTATGAAAACTCGGGAAACAGAACGCTGGGTTGAGATTCCTGAGCCAACAGATGAAAGCATCCGGTCAAAATTCCCACCCATACGACCAGGATCCTGTACGCCAAGCCTCCAATTTGTGCACTGGTGTCGATAGAATCCTTTTGATCCGGGTATTTTGTATTGCTCATGAAGTGTAAAATTAAGTCAATCAATGAATTTGAATGTTAGCCATGGTAAAGCAATCATTGTGGTAAACGTTCAGATCTGAACATATGTTGGGAAGTATGTACAAGCGTTCTATGACATGTTTCATTTTTCGGTTTTGGGAAGATCTTTGGTTTGTAAAAAACATATATTTTTTATTTATTATATTGATCATTGATAATCAATTAATTTAAACATAATCAAGTATATTTGTGCCATATGTCTGGGCAAAAAATTCTCATTACCGGCGCAGCCGGCTTCATTGGATCACATTTGTGTGATCGTTTCTTACGCGAAGGATTTCAGGTGATTGGAATGGATAACTTACTCACCGGTTCACTGAACAACATTCAACATTTATTTAAGCTCAAGGAATTTGAATTCTACCATCATGACGTAAGCAGGTTTGTTCACGTTCCTGGTACCTTGGATTACATTTTGCATTTTGCATCACCGGCATCTCCCATTGATTACTTAAAAATGCCGATTCAAACATTGAAGGTGGGATCCCTGGGGACCCACAACTTGTTGGGACTGGCCAAAGAGAAACGAGCACGCATTCTAATAGCTTCCACCTCAGAGGTGTATGGCGATCCTTTGGAACACCCTCAAACAGAACATTACTGGGGCAATGTAAATCCTATAGGCCCCCGGGGTGTTTATGATGAAGCAAAGCGATTTCAGGAAGCCATCACCATGGCCTACCACCGATACCATGGCTTGGAGACACGCATTGTCAGGATATTCAATACCTATGGTCCCAGAATGCGCGTCGATGATGGCCGGGTGTTGCCCGCTTTTTTCAAACAAGCCATTCGTGGTGAATCACTGAGTATTTTCGGCGATGGTTCGCAGACCCGTTCGTTTTGTTACGTAGAGGACTTGGTGGAAGGAATTTATCGATTGTTGATGAGTGACTACGCTTTGCCAGTGAATTTGGGCAATCCACAAGAGATCACCATCCGGGAGTTTGCTGAAGAGATTCATGCATTGGTCAATAATCCTCTAGCGCAAATCAGCTATCACCCCTTGCCCGTGGATGATCCAAAACAAAGGAGACCAGACATCAGTCTTGCAAAAAATTTATTGCAATGGGAACCTAAAGTTGATCGGAAGGAAGGATTGAAAATGACATACGAATACTTTAAAGAAGTACTGAAGGAAAATTGAGCAAATGAATAACTCATTTCGGAAAAATATTTTAATTACGGGGGGCGCTGGTTTTATTGGCTCACATGTTGTGCGGCGTTTTATACAGCGTTATCCTGATTATGGGATCATCAATCTGGATGCATTGAGTTATGCTGGAAATCTCGAGAATTTAAGCGATGTCGAACATGCAGCCAATTACCAGTTTTTAAAAGCTGACATCACTTTTATGGATGATGTAGTGAGGGCTTTTAGAGAATTTAATATTACAGATGTAATACACCTTGCCGCAGAATCTCATGTGGACCGATCAATCCAAGATCCGGCGCAATTCCTAAAGACCAATGTGTTGGGTACACTCAATTTGTTGATAGCCGCTCGCGATGCCTGGAAACAGGAAAGCAATTTGCATCGTTTTTACCACATCAGTACGGATGAAGTGTATGGGTCATTAGGGCCAGAAGGGTACTTTACAGAAGAAACGGCATATGATCCGCGATCACCTTATTCCGCCTCTAAAGCGGGATCAGATCATTTGGTATCAGCTTTTTTTCATACTTACCATTTGCCAGTCATCTTGTCAAATTGTTCAAACAATTATGGACCTTTTCAGTTCCCTGAAAAACTCATTCCATTGGTCATCAACAATATTTTGGAAGGAAGGGAATTGCCCGTATACGGTACAGGACAAAACGTGCGGGATTGGCTTTGGGTTGGAGACCATGCCGCTGCCATTGATTTGTTGTTTCACAAAGGAGTTCCAGGAGAAAAATACAATATAGGAGGCAATGCCGAAAGGACCAATCTTGAAATGGTCGAATTGATTTGTGATTTGATGGAGGAGAAATTGGAAAAACCAATTGGCAGTTTGAGAAAAACCATACGGTTTGTTACCGACAGACCTGGGCATGATATGCGGTATGCGATCGATGCCACGAAAATGAAAACGCTGGTCTCCTGGGTTCCCGAAAAAACCTTGCATGAAGGGTTGAAAGAAACGATTGAATGGTATATAAGAAACCGGGAGTGGTTGGCTCATGTTACTTCGGGACAATATCAATCATATTACAAGCAACATTATGGATCCAATGAATGATGTGATGTCCTAACATTTGTTAGCATTTGGAAAAAGAAATGGAATTGTATTAACCGCAAATAAAAAAATCCTTTATGAAATCATGCCTTAAAGCAATTTGTTGCGTTCTCTTAGTTGGGGTTTCAATAGGCCAACCAACAGCATTTGCTCAGCAAAAGGCGCAGGTGGAATCAGCTGCCAGATCTGCATTGGCTGCGAAAGGAATTAGTGAAGAGGAGTTTCAAAAAAAGCTTGAAGAAAGAGGAATCAAACAGGAAGATCTGGAACGCATGACTCCAGAAGAAGCATTGCGTATGCAAAGTACCTTTGAAGAAATCATTGCAGAAATCGAAGCGGAGCGTACTACTGCTCAAAGCCGCAATAACATTCCTTCTGCGTTGGATAAGAAATCCAGTTTGAACCACACCAGCGATATGTCTTCTGGAATGAAGGTGGATACCATTCCACAAGGTGTTACGGATACTTCAAATGGCGAAAGTCGTTTGCAGGAATCAAATAGAACTCCAGCAATTTGGGGTCAGCAATTTTTTTCGGATGGGTCTTTGAGAATGCCCGATGCAGCGGTAGGTCTTCAACCACCATCCGGTTATGTATTAAGTTCTGGAGACCGCGTTTCCATCAGTATCTGGGGTTTGAGTCAATTCAATGACGTTTATACCATACAGGAAGACGGGTTTATTCAGCCGGCCCGAATGCCTAGGATTTTTATCAAGGGTTTAACGCTGCAAAAAGCAAGAAACCTGGTGAAGAATTATTTCAAAAATTACTATCGATTTCAGGACAATCAATTTGATTTGACATTGGTACAGGCACGAGCGATCAACGTAAATATTTATGGGGAAGTGCAACGCCCGGGAAGTTATACCTTATCGGCCATCAACACCGCGTTCAATGCGTTGGCATCTGCGGGTGGTTTTACATCATTGGGAAGTGTGCGGAAAATCAAAGTAATCAGGAAAAATAAGACCACACTGCTGGATGTTTACAAATTCATGAACGATCCTTCACCCGAGCATGATTTTTACCTGGAAAATAACGATGTGATTCAGGTTCCTGTCGCAGAGAAAACCGTGATGATCGATGGAGCAGTTGGCAGACCTCATGCATATGAATTACTGCCGAACGAAAACCTGATCAAGCTCATCGCATTTGCTGGTGGATTGAAGGAAAATGCCATCACAAAAACGCTCCAAATAGAACGGATCCAGAGCGACCGGAGGGTTATTTTGGATGTACCTTATGCCGATTTATTGTCCAAGAATGCCGATTTTGTAGTAAAAAGAGGAGATGTTGTATTGATCAATAATATCCGGACTCAACCAGAAGAATTTGTATACGTAAATGGAGCAGTTCGTTCGGATTTGAAATATCAATATGCCAGTGGTATGAAACTGAGCGAATTGACTAAGAAAATCGATTTCATGCCTGAATCCAATCTCGAAATAGCATTCATTAAGCGAATCAATGCGGATGGAACTTACAGCTTTATTCGCGTGAATTTGGATCAGTTAGTAAACGGAATAGCAACAACGGATTTGGAATTGCGAGGAGGAGATGAATTATCGATTTTCAGGAAAAGCACATTTGTTGATCAGGCGTATGTTCGCGTTGCAGGAGCTGTGCGACAGGAAGGAAAATTCTCTTTCAATCCCCGGGAAGATGCCAAAATTAAAGACCTCATATTGTTAGCAGGTGGTTTGAAACCCGATGCATTTCCCAATGCTTTATTGTATCGCGTAAACCCAAAAAATAACAAAGATTTGGAGGTCATACGGGTGAAATTGCAAGAAGTGATGGACCAAGAATTCTCAGATCAAAACATTTACCTGAAGCCGTATGACAGTTTGGTGGTCCACTCAGCCAGTAGTTTTGATGAGTCGGTGTACATTGAAATATCCGGAGCGGTAAAAAATCCCGGACGCTATCATTACGGAAAGGGCATGACCCTGGAAGACCTCATTGCATTGGCCAATGGATTTAACTACAATGCAGCGGCCAATCGGGTTGACGTGTTTCGCATGCAAATGATAGAAGGAGCACCCACGAAAGTAGCGGTCCAGTCCGTCGTGGTTGACCCTGAATTGAAAAAGTATGTCAATGCAAAAGGTTATGCATTGGAACCTTATGATATTGTGGTTGTTCGGAACCAGCCGGAATTCCAGTTTCAGCAAATGGTTCAAATAGAGGGGGAAGTGAAGTATCCGGGCCCTTATGCCCTCATCAGTCCTAACGAGCGTTTGTCTGATCTGGTCAAGCGCGCCGGTGGGCTCACGCCAGAATCATTTGCATCTGGAGCAACATTGTTCAGATCCAGTGACAGCATTGGATATGTAGTGATCGATTTGAAAGATGCTTTGATGAGGGATAAGTCACATGCCAATATCATCCTGAAGGAAGGAGATTATTTGTTTATCCCGAAACAGAAGGATCTTGTTCGGATCGCTGGGGCAACCAATGTTCAGGATTTGTATCCAGATAAAATGCTCTCGAACAACAATGCCATTTCGGTTGCGTTTCAAGATGGAAAATCTGCCAAATTTTACATTGATCATTATGCTGCCGGCATTTCTAAATCAGGTGATGCGGATAAAGTAACGGTCGAACATGCCAATGGACGAATCGACCGCACCAAACAGTTTTTATTTTTCAAGGTGTATCCAAAAGTGAGCAAAGGATCAGTGATCAACGTAGGGTATAAAGATCACAAGCCTGAAAAAGAGAAGAAAGAAAAGAAGGATGTGGATTGGGCAAAAGTGGTTGCGGATTCCATTGCCCAGGCTACTGCAATCTTGTCCTTGATCTTACTGATAGACCGACTGAATTAACCGGTTACTTTATATAAATGAATCGTTTTCAGTGCTGCTCATTTCTTGGTACAAGCTGGTGAGGCTTGAAATATCCAGGTTCAACATGGAATGCTTGAATGTTGCGATTCCTTAAGTGAAGGCATGATGAAAAGGAATTTGTGGAGGACGGCTTTTTATTCTCAATTTTTATGCAGGTCAACATGAGCATTTCGATGGTTATTGCTTTGGATGCCCAAAGTTTTTAGAAATTATATTGGTAGCTGATTACGTAATCATTGTGACTGTTTTATACATGATTCAACAGTGGTGACCGGAAAAATTGAGAACAGAGCCAACAAGTCTGAAAGTACGAAAATTAATTTGAGGAATTAACTTAAGATCCCTGGATCGCTTCAATGCCTGGTAAAATTTTACCTTCCAGGAGTTCGAGCATTGCGCCACCTCCGGTGGAAACGAAACTGACCTGGTCAGCAACCCCAAATTTTTTGACGGCGGATGCTGAATCCCCACCTCCAATCAGGGTAAATGCACCTTGACGGGTTACTTCGGCCATTGCCTTAGCAATGGTCGCCGTTCCATTTGCAAAAGCTTCCTTTTCGAAAACACCCATCGGGCCATTCCAAACGATGGTTCTTGATTGGGTTATGGTGGAAAGGTACTGCTCGGTGGTTTTTGGTCCGATATCTAAACCCATGTAAGCATTGGGAACGTTGGGAGAAGGGCTTGTTTGAATGCTTGTTGGATGTTCGAAGGAATCTGCACAAACGTGATCCACAGGCAGCAACAGATTGACATTTCGTTCCTTTGCGAGTTGCAACAAGTCCAGAGCGAGTGCTAATTTATCCGATTCGCAGAGCGATTGGCCAATTTCAAATCCTTGAGCTTTGAGAAAAGTAAAAGCCATTCCTCCACCAATCAGGATGTTATCGCAAAATCCCATGAGGTTTTGGATCAATAAGATTTTATCAGATACTTTTGCTCCACCTAAAATGGCTGTACATGGATGCTCAGCTTGCTTCAAAACTTTTTGGCCATTTTCGACTTCTTTGAGCATTAAAAGCCCAAAAGCTTTATGGTCCTTGTCAAAATAACGGGCAATGGTTGCTGTGGAGGCGTGCTCGCGGTGAGCTGCTCCGAAAGCATCATTTACATAGAAAGTGCCAAGTGCTGCCAATTTCTCAGCAAATTCAGGGATTCCTTTTTCTTCTTCTTTTTGAAAACGGGTATTTTCCAAGAGCAAGGCTTCTCCGGGGTTCAGTGATCGTCTTTTGCTGAGGGTATCAGGGCCTCCACAATCATTTGCAAAAAACACTGGTTTATTGAGGAGGCTTGAAAGTTTCTCAGCAACGGGTCGCAGCGAAAATTTACCATGATCTATGCTGCCATCGGGTAATAATTCTTTGAGCGGTCTTCCCAGGTGCGAGAGGATGATCAACTTGGCCCCATGCTCAAGCAATTTTTGTATGGTGTCTAATGACTTTGCGATACGCGTATCATCTTGTATTACACCATTTCGGATGGGTACGTTGAAATCCTCACGCAGAATTACAAATTGACCATTAACATTCCACTGATTCACTATTCGATGATTTAATTTTTACAGATTGCTGAAGTGTTCACAAATATCGGCCAATCGGGCGGAGTAACCTGCTTCGTTGTCATACCAGGCAATGATTTTAACAAACTTGCCCTGGCAGGTTGTGAGCTCTGCATCGAAAATAGCACTGTGTGGGTTTCCAATGATGTCGGAAGACACCAAAGGCTTTGGATTGTATTCGAGCAATCCCTTTAATTGATTTTCAGATTGTGCCCTGAATAAGGCGTTGACTTCGTCCCGTGTCACTTCTTTTTCGACCATGCAAACCAATTCGATGAGGGATCCTGTAATAACGGGTACGCGGTATGAAGAAGCGATCAATTTTCCTTTTACGGCCGGATATACGGCCTCCACGGCGCTTCCGGCTCCGGTACTGGTTGGAACAATGTTCATGGAAGCGGCTCTTGCTCGGCGCAGGTCTTTATGAGGTGCATCTTGTAGTCTTTGATCCTGTGTGAAGGCATGGATGGTGTTCATGTTTGCCATCTGAATTCCAAAGTGTTCGTGTACTATTTTCAATATTACACTAAGGCAATTGGTGGTACAGGAGGCATTCGATATGATGAGGTCGCTGGGTTGAATTTGATCATCGTTTACACCCAATACGAAGGTCGGTATTTCTTTGTCTTTAGGTGGTGCAGACAAGATCACTTTTTTGGCTCCGGCATCGAGGTGCATTTGATTGGATGCCCGGGTTAAGTGGATGCCCGTACATTCCAGGACAACATCAATTTCCAGGTCCTTCCATGGCAAAAGGGATATTTCTTTTTGCTGAAAAGCCAATATTTTCTGCTGGTCAACCACAATCGCGTTTTCAGTAGTACTAACCTGATGCGCAAATCGTCCCTGGGCCGTATCGTACTCCAACAGGTGGGCCAGGGTAGGGATATCGGTCAGGTCGTTGATAGCAACTACCTCAATACCAGATTTTTGTAATAAAGACCGGTAAGTCAGCCGGCCGATTCTGCCAAAACCATTGATTGCTACTTTTTTCATTTTCAGAGGATTCGATGCAAAATAAATAGAAATTGGCTGGAAATGTTCAATGAAATTATAAAGTACTTTATATTTGCACCTCCAATTTTCCAGGCCCGTTCGTCTAGGGGTTAGGACACAAGATTTTCATTCTTGGAACAGGGGTTCGATTCCCCTACGGGCTACGAAAAGAACAATCCGCGAAAGCGGATTTTTTTTTTGAAGAAAGGAAATGATCGGCCAGCGGAACGGGGGTTCCCTGCCTGC